>Ga0207029_10095_pt1 | contig 23840 bp, 20 predicted proteins | sample Alteio_BWMinCont_39_FD_153282 | JGI IMG/M metagenome (GOLD analysis project Ga0207029, IMG submission 153282) | Enriched cells from forest soil in Barre Woods Harvard Forest LTER site, Petersham, Massachusetts, United States -... | ecosystem: Environmental > Terrestrial > Soil > Temperate forest >...
TTCTTTTTCTCTATGGCCTTTTGAATATTTTCCTGGAGTTTCCCGGAGAAATATCGCGCAAGCATAGCCTTAATAGCCAACAAGTCTTCCTCCTTTGGCTGGAAAGAATACATATTTAACAGGTCCAATTGTAAAGCGCTTAATTTTTTGACTTTGCATGGGCGATTGCTTTTTACAAAAATATTAAATTTTTGTTATTCTTTATTCGTTAAAAGATTCTTAACATCGTTGTTCCACACAAAAACCAGCGCAAAGTTTCAGATTACCCGATCCATCGCAAGTATAAATAATTGGTTGGACTCTGGTCTTGTACCTGAATTATCTACACCAACTGTATCTTCCCCAATTTATCCGTCATCATTTCAGTAAACCAAAGGTTGCCATCGTGGCCCATTTTTATCCTGTGCATCATCGACATTTTGCTCGGTATGGTATGCATTGTAAATGGTACGCCCGAAAGGTCATCGGTAGTCAGGTCCCGTATGGATTTATCAAACCTGATGATATAATCATATCCTGCCGGAGTGGGGTTAGTGGTATCAACATAAACCTGCACCCATAAGTTGCCCTCATGATCGAATGCCAGCGAGGCCAGGATGTCGTTTTTTTGCAGCGCAGGTACATGGTATTCGGTGATGTTACCACCCATATCTATCTTTCCTATTTTAACACCGGCTTCTTCGGTAAACCACATAAATTTGGCCGAAGGATCGGCGATAACAGCAATAGGACGACTGTTTGTCGTTGGGATAGGATATTCATTTAAAACACCGTCATGGGATATATTGAGGATGGCGCTGCCAAACAACTCAGTCCCCCAGATACCGCCATCGGCGCCCGCCGACAGATAAATGGGTAATGCGGCCAGGGTATTTAACTGGAAATGCTCCACCGACCTGTCGGGTTTAATGCGCCCGATGGTACTGGTACGTTTGCCGGTAAACCATATGGTTTCGCCATCGGCATCAAGGCCGATGCCATGCGGGGCGGTGTTTATTACGGTTTTTTCATCGTCGAGATGCAGTTGTACGTCAATTTCTTCCTTTATGCACCCTTCTTCATCAAGCCGTACCACTTTGCCATGAAACTCAAGCGATACCCACAGTTGACCTTTTTTATCTATCAAAATGCCATGCGGGCCGCTTTTATGGGGCATGTCATAATAGGTATGCAGCTTGCCGTTGTAATCAAATTTGGCTACCCGGTGCATATTTTGCCCGGTAACAAAAATAAACTTTTTGCCAACCGCCAGTTCGTGTGTCGAAGCAGTCTTGCCATCGGGCCAGTTGAGGCTGTATTCAGTAATGATACCTACTGTTGAAGGGCTGCTGGTTGCCTGCATGCCGGGCATATTCATATCCATAGTTGTAAGTGTTTAGGGTTGGTTTTGATAAAGGGTTAAATTATATGCCCCTAAATTAGAATTAATTTACTTATTAGCGCCTGTTAGGTAAATAAATATTATGAATGTTTTTGAGTAGAACAAAAACGGCTGTTCGTTAGTTTAATATTGAATGGATTACCTTAATTTAATACTATCCCCATGTGGCACGAAACCGGCAACAAACTATACCGCTCCTTTGAATTTAAGAATTTCTCTGAAGCGTTCGCATTTATGACAAGGGTGGCCTTACTGGCCGAGAAGATGGACCATCATCCCACCTGGACGAATACTTATAACAAGTTGGAAATATGGTTGAACACACATAGCGCCGGCAATGTAGTTACGGATAAAGACAAAAAGCTGGCTAATGGGATAGATAAATTATTAAAGCCTTAGTCGTAAAAACTTAACGCCTTTTACTCAAGCCGGTTTATCTGCCATCTTACGGGCCTTTTCATAAATATTATTGGGGATGGCCGGGGTTGTTTTTTCGAGGTTACCCCATTGGGCTAAAAGCTTTTCGAGAAATTGCTTGTTCACATCCTTTTCCCAGCATTCTGAAAGTTCCAATTGCCGCTTAACTGCCCGAATGCAGCAACGGCACGACTATGTTTTGAAGCCAGTTCGCCAAGTTTTAAAAAAGTATTTGCGGCTGCAAATAATGCGGCAAGCACACTGAAATCACCGGCAACTGCTTTTTCCGTATCAGTGCCTGATTTTAACGAAACGATGACTGCTGTTGATACCAGTGCCGCAAGTATCGTAGCTGTAAGGCCGATAATGCGGTTCAAAGCATTATAACGCGCAAAGCAAAGGCTATGCGCAATATGCCTTATGCGTAAGCCTTTTCCCCATTGACCGATAAACTTTTCACGGTCTGCCTGGATTTCTTCTTTTTCTGACATGGGATGTTCTTTTAAAATATTAGGTATGTGTTAATAAGGTCCGTTAGAAGACCGCCTGACGATCCACATCATAAATGTAAGTAGGTTTGGTATCAATTGCAAATTCGGGGTTTTAAGTCTTAACCTTGCGGTTTTACAGCATGTTTTATATTTATTGAGACATATATATATTCAATAAGTTGACCTGCCAACTTGAAATGCAGGAAGATAATTCCTTGTTTATTTCGTATATTTACGTTGGTACGAGGTTATGTTTTCTATATAAAGTGGTATACGGAAATATCTTAGTGAGTCCATTTTTACGCAAAAAAAGACAATTTTCTTAGCCTTTTTTCTCAACTAATTGATAGTTAATATATTATATAAAAAACGAATTGTTTTTTATCACGCCCTAAACACGTTTAGCCTTAAAAACGGGAAATTTTATCACGCCCTAAACGCATTTAGCCTTCAAAATTGATTTTTTTATCACGCCCTAAACGCGTTTAGCCTTAAAAACGGGAAATTTTATCACGCCCTAAATGCATTTAGGGCGTGATAAATCCACAATTTGGATATTAGCCGGGTGATGCGGTAACTAACAATCCACATCGGCCTAAATTTTCCACAATGGGGTTAAACACCACCCAATGCATTAACTTTACCAACCTATAAAAAAGGAGCATTCCATTTGGCAAAAGACGCAACAAAAGAGACGCCGTTAATGCAGCAGTACAATACCATTAAGGTAAAGTACCCTGGAGCATTGCTGCTTTTTCGTGTGGGCGATTTTTATGAAACCTTTGGCGAGGATGCCATTAAGGCGGCGGGCATATTAGGCATTGTGCTTACCCGGCGGGCAAACGGCGCTGCAACACATATCGAACTGGCGGGTTTTCCGCACCATTCGCTGGATACTTACTTGCCTAAGCTTGTGCGTGCGGGGCAGCGGGTAGCTATTTGTGACCAACTGGAAGACCCGAAAACGACCAAGACTATTGTAAAGCGCGGGGTTACAGAACTGGTTACACCCGGTGTCGCCACAAGTGATAACATCCTGCACCAAAAAAGTAATAATTACCTCGCTTCGTTATATTTTGAGAAGAACAGCATTGGTATTGCACTTATAGACATTTCAACAGGGGAGTTTTTAACCGCCCAGGGTAGCAACGCCTACATCGATAAGCTGCTGCAAAGTTTTTCACCAAGCGAGGTAATCTATCCAAAAAGCCGTCAGCACGACTTTAAAGATACTTTTGGCGACCGGTTTTATACTTATACCCTTGACGAATGGCCCTATAGTGGCGATTACTCTACCGAAGTATTGCTAAAGCATTTCGGGGTAAAGTCGCTTAAAGGTTTTGGTATTGATAAGCTGAATTTGGGCATAGTAGCCGCCGGTGTGGCCCTGCATTACCTTAACGAGACCGAACACCGCAACCTGCAGCATATATCGGCCATCAGCAGGATAGAGGAAGACCGGTACCTATGGCTGGATCGGTATAGCGTGCGTAACCTCGAACTGGTAGGCTCGGCCAATGAAAATGCCCATACACTTGTTGAAGTGCTCGACCAAACCTGCTCGCCCATGGGCGCGCGCCTGCTGCGCCGGTGGATAGTAATGCCGTTGAAAGAAATTAAGCCGATTAATGACCGGCTGGGTGTTGTTGAGTTTTTGATAGGAGAGGAAGAGCTGCGCGAAACCCTGAAACAAAATATCCGCTTGATTGGCGACCTCGAGCGGCTGATCTCGAAAATCGGCCTGCAAAAGGCAAACCCGCGCGAGGTATGCCAATTGAAGAAAGCGCTAATAGCCATTGATACCATTAAAAAACTGGGTGAAACATCACCCAGCCTGCCTTTGCAGTCCATCAGCGCACAGTTGAATCCCTGCACGCTTATCATCGAAAAAATAGAAAATGAACTAAGTGCAGAGCCGCCTGTAATGCTGGTAAAAGGCGGGGTAATGAAAGAAGGTATTAACGAGGAACTCGACCATTTGCGTAAAATAGCATTTGGCGGTAAAGGCTATTTATTAGAAATACAGAAACGCGAAGCTGAATCGACGGGTATCCCATCGCTCAAAGTATCGTTCAATAATGTATTTGGCTACTACCTGGAGGTCACCCACAGCCATCGCGATAAAGTGCCCGCTGAGTGGATACGCAAGCAGACACTGGTAAATGCCGAACGCTACATTACCCCGGAGCTAAAGGAATACGAAGAACAAATATTGGGCGCAGAAGAAAAAATATTGGCGCTTGAAACACGGCTGTATAACGACCTGGTTTACCAGCTTGCCGAATATATAAAACCGATACAGCTAAACGCACAATTAATAGCCCGGCTGGATGTGCTGTTAAACTTTGCCACTATTGCCATAAAAAACTATTATGTTAAGCCGGATATTAATGAAAGCAGGGTTATAGATATAAAAGGCGGCCGTCATCCCGTTATCGAAAAAAACCTCCCGCTGGGCGAAGAATATATCACCAATGATGTTTTTCTTGATTCGGAAACACAGCAGATCATCATTATTACCGGGCCAAATATGGCGGGTAAATCGGCGTTGCTACGGCAAACGGGACTTATTGTGCTGATGGCACAAATGGGCAGCTTTGTGCCTGCTAAGGCAGCCTCAATTGGTTTGGTTGATAAGATTTTTACCAGGGTTGGCGCATCGGATAACCTTTCATCGGGCGAATCAACCTTTATGGTGGAGATGAACGAGACGGCCAGTATCCTCAATAACTTATCCGACAGGAGTTTGATTCTTTTGGATGAGATAGGCCGGGGAACATCAACTTACGATGGTATTTCCATAGCATGGTCTATAGCAGAATTTTTGCATAACCAGCCGCAGGCCAGGGCAAAAACGTTGTTTGCCACCCATTACCACGAATTAAATGAGCTGAGCACCAGCTTTAATAGGATAAAAAATTATAATGTCTCGGTAAAAGAGGTAGGACAGCAGATCATTTTCCTTCGTAAACTGGTCCCCGGCGGCAGCGAGCATAGTTTTGGTATCCACGTAGCCAAATTGGCCGGGATGCCCCAGAAGGTATTGAGCCGCGCCAATGAGATATTAAAGAAACTCGAAGCCGAACGGACAGGAGGGGAGCATATTAAAGAAAGTATCCGCAAAGTGCAAAAGCAAGCGGTGCAAATGCAAATGTTTTCGATTGATGATCCTGTACTTGTAAAAATACGCGACACGCTAAATAACCTTGATGTAAATACCCTGACGCCGGTTGAAGCGCTGATGAAGCTGGATGAGATACAGAGGGTAATAAAAGGCTGATCCTAATAAGGTTTTATTATTTTTGATCTATAGAAACTTTACCATGATAAAAGATACTATCCTTCAATTAAACGAAGCTATCGACCGGCTTGTTTTCGTAAATAACCGTGCGATCAACTGGACTGCCAAACCCGCGCCTGACAAATGGTCGAAAAAGGAAATTATCGGCCATTTGATAGATAGCGCCCAGATAAACCTGCAACGGTTTGTGCGCTGTACTTATGAAGAAGGTTTTAAACTGACTTATGAACAGGTTGAATGGGTGCAAGCCGGGCATTACCAGCAGGTAGATATGACGGACCTGGTTGGTTTGTGGGAACAGTTGAACGCGCAAATTATACATGTATTACAGCACTATCCCGCCGACAGGCTGCAAGCTAAATGCGACAACGGCAAAACCACGGTGAGTATGCACACCGTTGAATGGCTTGCGCAGGATTATGTTGACCATTTAAACCATCATTTAAGGCAAGTTTTATCGTAGTAATTGTTTATGGAAGCAGCTAGAACCAGACCATCTGGTTACTCGGGCACGCCACTGGCAAAAAAGCTTGGGATAAAAGCCGGTTTTGAGATAAAGCTTGTGAATGCCCCGGATCATTACTTTAGTCTTTTTACCGATTTGCCTGGCGATCTGAATTTTAAAGATGATCCAACCACTAAAAAAGATCTTATCCATTTTTTTGCCAAACAAGAAGAAGCGTATCTGAAAACACTTCCGTCATTAAAAGAGCAAATAAAACCAAACGGCATCATCTGGGTATCGTGGCCAAAAAAAGCATCAAAAATTATAACAGATATTACTGAAGATACCATCCGCAATTACGCTATCAAAATAGGCCTGGTTGATATAAAGGTTTGCGCGGTTGATGAGATATGGTCGGGATTGAAGTTGGTTATCCCCGTTAAGGACAGATGAAAGCGCGATAAGGGATTTACCTTCATCTTCAATAACCATTCACTTAATCAACTCAATAAACCACTCACTACTCAAAATTTTACACCTAAGTTAAACTTTCCTTTTACAAATAGTTTACCTTCGCTTTATTATAATAGCAATATGCCTAAAATAGAACTTTCGCGCGTTAAAGGTGATTTTGGTTTTGAAGCCAAAGATGAGAATGACCACGTAGTAAAAATGGATAGCAGCCCCGAAAGCGGCGGCTGGGATTATGGCGTACGGCCCATGCAAATGTTGCTGATGGGCCTTGCAGGTTGCTCGGCCATCGATGTGATAACTATTTTGAAGAAACAACGCCAGGAAGTGAAAGACTATAAAATGGTAGTTAACGGCGAACGTGAAAAAGGAAAAGAGCCATCATTATGGCAGGATATTAATGTAGAATTTCATTTATATGGCAATATCGATGAAGATAAAGCAATAAAAGCAGCCGAACTTTCCATCGGCAAATATTGTTCAGTAGCCGCAACACTTCAAAAAGCCGGCGCCGAAATAAAATGGCGGGTGTTTGTGCACCAGGTTAGTTAATTAGTGATTAGAAGAAGTCCGCAAGTCGGAAAGAAGAAAAATCCTCATTCCGCAATTGGCATTCCGACTTCCGCATTGCAGAAACTAATCTCTAATCAACTATTTAGAAATTATCTTAAACTCTGTTCTTCTGTTCTTCTGACGACCTTCATCGGTGGTATTTGGAGCGATAGGCTGCGTTTTACCATAACCTTTATATACCAGCCTGGTAGCATCGACCCTATTGCTGACAAGGTAATTATATACCGACTTTGCCCTATTTTCAGACAGTATTTGATTAGCCTGGTCGTTGCCCACATCATCAGTATGGCCTGATATTTCAATATGAAGCGTGGGGTTCAGCTTCATAAACTCAACCAGCTTGTCTAACTCTGCCAGCGATTCTGTTTGCAGGGCAAATTTATTGGTCTCAAAAAATATATTGTTTAGTATCACCTTGTTTCCGATCTCTATCGGCTCCAGGAAAACTGATATATTGAATGGATTTTTTGCTTCGTGCCCAACCAGCGAGAAGTTTTCTGAATAAAACAGGTAACCGCTCTTTGAAATATTTAAACCATAGTTTTTACCCGAAGTTAGCGTAGCAAGGAAATTGCCGTCCTCGGCATCGCTATAATCCTGGTAAACAGGTGTGTTTTTTTGCAGGTCAATAATTTCAACAGCCGCTTCCAAAGGCTGTTTTGTTTTAGCATCGGCAACCTTCCCTTTTACATAAGTAACTATATGCGGCCTCAAATTTGCCGGCAGCTCAAAGGTGTAAATATCATACCCACCAAAGCCATCCAGGTTGTTCGACGAAAAAAAGGCATCCTTACCATTGGCGGTCAAGGTAAGCCCGTTCTCATCGCCGCTGGTATTAATTGGGTAACCCAGATTTTCGGGCTTTTGCCATTGGCCGTCTTTGCTTAAACGACTTACAAAAAGATCCATTCCGCCTAAACCAGGCCAGCCATTCGAGCAAAAATATAAGGTGCTGTCATCGGGATGTATAAAAGGCGACTGCTCATCGTAAGCGGTATTGATATTGGGCCCCAGGTTTTCCGGTTCGCCCCAACCTTTATCGGTTAATGTTGATTTCCAGATATCATAGCCGCCATAACCACCTTTGCGGTTACTTACAAAATAAAGTGTACGCCCGTCCGAACTGATGGATGGCTGCGATTCCCACCCGGGTGTATTTATGGGAGGGGGTAGGTCAAATGGTTTGCCCCAGTCATCACCTTTTTTTTGCGCGATATAAATATCACAGCGCCCAAGCCCATCGGGCCGGTTACAGCCTGTAAAAAACAAAAATTTACCATCCTGCGAAATTGATTGTGCGCCCTCATTATAATTAGGTGTATTTATCTGGTCGCTTAAATAGGTGGCTGTTTGCCATTGGCCATCAACCTTTACACTTTTATAAAAATCTTCGTTATTATTTATTTTACGGGTAAATATTATTGTACTTTCATCAGCAGTGGCCGTGGGTAAATACTCGTCATCCGCTGTATTTATTGCGGCCCCCATATTAACAGGTTTAAACGGGACAGGGTGCTGTACAGCATTGATGCTGAACTTACAGTCCGCTATTAATTTGTGAGCGTTAGCGGTATTTTGTACGCTGATATTCGGGTAAGTTAAATATTTCTCCAAATGTTGCTCCGCATCGTCATAGCGGGCATCCCTAATCTCCTCACCTCCGATCTTAAGATAAACAGACCTATTAAAATCAGGATTAAGCGCTATTACTTTCAGGTATTGTTCAATAGCGGGCTTGCGTTGGTGCATTATATGGTATACATCGCCCAGCACAGCGTGGGCCTCAACAAATTTGTCATCAGCGTCTATTGCTTTTTGCAATTGTGTAATGGCGTCATCGTACAAATTTTCATCTAAACTCTGGTTAGCTAAGGAAAAATATTTTATCGCCTGCTTATCTGTTGTAGAGTATTGTCTTTGCTGAGCGATGGCAAAAACCGGTAAAAAAAATAACAGGAAAGGGAGGATAGAAAATTTCATTCCGTTTGATACGGTATTTTGTACTCTAAGTTACATATATTATTATGAATTGAGGGTCAAGATATTGAAATCAAGCTAAAAAAATTAATATTAAGTTAATTGGAGGTTGGTTGATTGAGTTGATTAAGTGAGTGGTTGATTGAGTTTGATTGGGTGTTGTAGTGATAAAAGGTTGTTGCAATTACAACCACTCACTTAATCAACCTAATAAACTACTCACCCTCACGGAATATTCAAATACTTATGCGTTTGCAATGATATTTCCCATTGGGGGTTGTTCATTACATATTCAACAATAAGCGGGGTCATTTCTTTTGATTTCGACCATTCGGGTTGCAGGTACAGTTTGCAGCCGGGTGAAACCATTTTTGCGTTTTCTTCGGCAAAAACAAAGTCCGATTTGTTAAAGATGATCACTTTCAGCTCATTGGCCTTTTCGGCAACATGCTTTACCGGTGCTTTGAATTTTTTTGGTGAAAGGCATATCCAGTCCCAATGCCCTGATAGGGGGTACGCGCCCGATGTTTCAATAAAGGTTTTTATACCAGTTTTTTGAAGCCCTTCGGTCAGATAATCCAGATTGTAGATCAATGGCTCTCCGCCGGTAACCACTACCGCCTTTGAGGGGTGTTTGGATGCGTTTTCGATGATCTGGTCGGCATAAGTGAGGGCATGAAGTTCGGCATCCCAGCTTTCTTTAACATCGCACCAGTGGCAACCCACATCGCAGCCGCCAAGGCGTATAAAGTAAGCAGCTTTACCGGTATGAAACCCTTCGCCCTGTATCGTATAAAACTCTTCCATTAAAGGAAGCTGTGTACCATCTTCCGGAATTTGATGTGCCATATTGAAAGGCAAATTTACTTATTAACAGGTGAAAGGCGAAGGGTAAAAGGCAAAAGGTAGAATTACATGACACAAAAACAGTTATTGCAAGTGATATAACAAAATAATTACCAAAACCTTTCACCTTTAGGCTTTTACCTTTCGCCTTTTTTTACTATCATTACTTAAATTTTGGAATATGAAAAAATTTTACTACCCCATATTATTTTTCGTATTGCTGCTTGGCCTGTCTTCATGTGTAGACATTGAAGAACGCTATGACTTTAAACCAGATGGCTCGTGCAATGTGCTTTACAGTTTCGATATGAGCAGCGCCGTATCGGTATTGATGAATATCATGTCCGATTCTATCAAATCAACGCCCCAATTTTCGATGGCCAAGGATACGACACTGAATTTTTATTCGGCGCTGCCAGATAGTTCACAACAGAAAATGACCTTCGAGGAAGCAAATATGGCCAAAACGAGCAACCTTACTGTGAAAATGGACCTTAAAAAGAATATTATGAAGGTTGGCATAAACCACCATGCAAAAAACTCGGCCGATCTTGAATATTATTTAAAACACCTTTCCAAAATCTCCATGAACAGCCAGCTAAATGCAGCTACGAAAAATAAGAAGGGCACTGGTTTTGATGCCCAGCAGTTGGTGGCAGGGGAAGACTATTACTCGTATGAAATAACCCCGCATAAGTTTTACAGGGTAATTGACAAAGCTAAATTCAATTCCTTTTTAAAGAAAACCTCTTCGGCCTTTTCAATGGCCAAGGCAATGCTGATAGATATGCCCTATAAAGTTGTTTTAAACTTTGCCAAGCCTATAAAAAAGATCAACAACCCCAAAGCCATCGTTTCAGCTGACAGAAAACGGGTAACCCTGGTAACCAATATGGACGATGTGATAAAAAATCCATCGCTGATGAATTTGAAGATAGACTTTTGATTTCGGATTTCGGAATGCGGATTTCGGAATGTGAAATGCGGAATTGTCTCAATGTTTAAGTATTGCCTAATCCCAAATTAAAACAAATCCGACATTCGAAATCAGAATAATTCCGAAATCGAACACCCGAAATCCGAAATTCAACTATATTGCCGTCAATTCCTATTGGAAGAAACTAAAACAGGCATTTGATAAATGAATACAAGAGCTATAGATTACGTTACCGAAGATTTTTATGAATGTTTAAGCTTTATGGACGGCGAATTGCCCGACCTTGAAACCGTGCGTGACTTGTTTTATGAAGACGGTTTATTGGTGAATAACAGTTTTACCCAGCCTGTAAAATTCAGTGCCGATGAGTTTGTGGCAGATTTGGAAGAACAAATAGAAAACGGTGAACTAACCCAATTTATGCAGCGCGAACTTTATTCGCACACTGAAATATTTGGTCGTGTGGCGCAACGCATCAGTGTTTACGAATACAGTTTTGCTTATCATGATATCGAAAATGCAATCAAAGGTGTAAACTATATCCAGTTTGTGCAAGATAACGATAACTGGCTCATCAGTTCCATGGCCTGGAATGATGAGAGCGAGAATTTTAAAGTGCCGTCTGAGTTGGTGAGTGGTTGATTAAGTTGGATTGGGTTGATTGAGTTGGAAGAATATTATATAACCCCGTCATGGAACTCGTTTCGGCACCCCATAAGAAAAGTATGCAACATAAAGGTCGGCTACCTGCATGTCGTAAACTAAGCAAGCGTGAATGTCCTGTGGGGTGCTGATCCGCCCAATTGGCGGACAGCATGACGGCGTTTTAACCACTCACTAGATCAACCTAATCAATTATAAACTTCTTTATTAGCCGATGTCAAAGTGTTCTTCAGCAACCCAATGATGGTCATTAAGCCAACGCCGCCGGGTACGGGGGTTATCCATGATGCCTTTGGGGCAACGTTTTCAAAATCAACATCGCCATAAAGTTTAAAGCCTGATTTTGTAAGGGTTGAGGTTTCACGGTTCATCCCTACATCAACTACCACAACGCCTTCTTTTACCATATCGGCAGTGATAAAATTCTTTTTGCCTATGGCAACAATTAAAATATCAGCTTGCAGGGTGAAGTTTTTTATATCCGGGGTTTTGCTGTGACAAATAGTAACGGTACAATTGCCAGGGTAAGTATTGCGGGCCATTAGTATGCTAATCGGTGAGCCTACAATATTGCTCCGGCCAACGACAACGCAATGTTTGCCGACAGTTTCGATACCATATTCTTTCAGCATCAATGTGATGCCATATGGCGTAGCCGGTATAAAGGAGGGAAGGTTACGTTGCATTCTGCCCAGGTTAACAGGGTGGAAACCGTCAACATCCTTACGATAGTCAATTTTTTCGGTTACTTTTTCAGGATCGATATGCTTAGGTAGCGGTAATTGTACAATAATGCCGTCAATATCAGCATCAGCGTTAAGTTCGGCAACCTTGTTCAGCAATTCTTCTTCGGTAACATCATCCTCATAACACACCAAAGATGATTTGAAGCCCACTTGTTCGCAATTCTTTATTTTGCTGGCCACATAAGTTTCGCTGCCGCCATCGTGCCCAACCAATACTGCCACCAAATGCGGTTTCCGGCCGGTTTCGGCTAATATTTTAGCTGCGCCTTCGGCTATTTCGCCTTTAAGTTTTTCTGATACGTATTTTCCGTCGAGTAAATTCATGTATTTAGATGTGAGACGTGAGATGTGAGATATGAGACAGAAGAAAAAATCTCAAATCTCATGTCTCAAATCTCATATCTAAGTTTAATCAAGTTTCAAAACCGCCATAAACGCGCTCTGCGGTATTTCCACATTGCCCACTTGCCTCATGCGTTTTTTACCTTTTTTCTGCTTTTCAAGCAGTTTGCGTTTACGCGATATGTCACCACCATAACATTTGGCAGTAACATCCTTGCGTAAGGCTTTCACCGTTTCGCGGGCTATAATTTTTGCCCCGATGGATGCCTGTATAATAATTTCAAACTGCTGGCGTGGGATAAGTTCCCTTAGCTTTTCGCATATTTTTTTGCCAAAATCATAGGAGTTGCCCCTGAAGATCAGTGATGATAAAGCATCAACAGGCTCAGCATTTAAGCGGATATCCAAACGAACCAAATCTGATTGCCGGTAACCTATCTGGTGGTAATCAAACGAGGCGTAGCCTTTGGAGATGGTTTTCAGCTTATCATAAAAATCAAAAACTATCTCGCCCATCGGCATCTCAAATATCAATTCCACACGGTCGGACGTGAGGTACGACTGGTTTTTTATAAACCCGCGTTTCTGAATACAAAGCGACATAACCGGCCCCACAAATTCCGACTTGGTAATAATGGTGGCTTTAATGTAAGGCTCTTCCACATAATCTATCCTGCTTGGGTCGGGCAGGTCTGATGGATTATTTACGGTTATTGCAACCCCTTTTGTGGTATAAGCAATGTACGATACGTTGGGCACGGTGGTGATCACCGTCATATCAAATTCACGTTCCAACCGCTCCTGGATGATCTCCATGTGCAGCATCCCTAAAAAGCCGCAACGGAAACCAAAGCCCAACGCAGCAGATGATTCCGGTTCAAAAACCAAGGCAGCATCGTTTAGCTGCAGCTTGCCCATTGAATCGCGCAGCTCTTCGTAGTCTTCGGTATCAACCGGGTAAATACCCGCAAACACCATCGGTTTTACTTCCTCAAAACCTTGTATGCCGGCTTCGCAAGGGCGGTCTACGTGCGTAATGGTATCGCCAACTTTAACCTCGCGGGCTTCTTTTATACCCGAAATAATATAACCTACATCCCCGGTTTTAATTACATCCCTGGGCGATTGTTTTAATTTTAATGTACCTACTTCATCTGCATTGTACTGTTTTTCGGTAGCGAAGAACTTTACTTTTTCGCCCTTGCGTATTTCACCGTTAACTACCTTAAAATAAGCTACAATACCCCGGAACGAGTTAAACACCGAATCAAATATCAATGCCTGCAACGGCGCCGTCGGGTCGCCAACAGGTGGGGGCACTCGCTCAACAATAGCGCGTAATATCTCGTGTACACCCATCCCGGTTTTGCCGGAAGCGGCTAATATTTCTTCGCGTTTGCAGCCAATCAGTTCAACTATCTGATCTTTAACTTCCTCGGGCATAGCGCCGGGGAGGTCCATTTTATTTAGTATCGGGATAATTTCAAGGTCGTTTTCCAGCGCCAGGTACAGGTTTGATATCGTTTGCGCCTGTATGCCCTGTGCTGCATCAACTATCAGCAACGCTCCTTCACAGGCGGCTATGGACCGCGAAACTTCATACGAGAAATCCACATGCCCCGGCGTATCTATCAGGTTAAGTATATATTTCTGACCATCAAGCTCATAATCCATTTGTATGGCATGGCTTTTTATAGTTATGCCGCGTTCACGCTCCAGGTCCATATCGTCAAGCAACTGCGCCTGCGATTCGCGCTGGGTAATGGTGTGGGTATATTCAAGCAACCGGTCGGCAAGGGTGCTTTTGCCGTGGTCGATATGCGCTATAATACAAAAATTACGAATGTGTTCCATTGAAGCGCAAAAGTAGCATTTTAAGCCGGATTTTGGAATTCGGAATTTTGATTTCGGATTTTGCCGCTGGGGTTTAAAATGTAGGAGGAACAATAAGTTTTCGCATATTGTTAATTCAATTCCCTACAGCAACTCAAACATGCAAGCCGTTAAATTAAAACAGAAATGGATTAATATGCCATACCATAAAGTGCCTTCTTTTATCCGCACAAAACCTAAAAACAAGGCAAAAGGTATAAGCCAGAAAAGGGAAATAAAGCTCATGTGGATAATGGCAAACAGGAAAGCCGAAATATAAATGGCTTGATCTGGCTCTGCTACTTTTAACAGGGTTTGCAGCATGTAGCCGCGGTAGCCAAGTTCTTCAAATAATGCAGGCATTATGGCGGTGAAAAAGATCACGAAAATCTCACCAAAAAGGTTCCCATTTACAAAATCAAAATAATGCTCATCTTTTGAGTAAATAACAACATTTAGCCACCCAACCGAGTAATGTACCAGAAACGAGGCCGCCACAGCTATCGCAGCATAAGCAGACACTTTTTGCCACGAAAAATTTCGCCATATCAATAAAGCTTTATTTTCTGTCCAGTTGATGGCAAAAAATACAACGGTAATTATAGCTGCTAAAACATCCAGTAAAACAAACCACGATAAGCTTTTAAAGGCATCGGCAAACTTGCATAAACAGCAAATGAAAATATCGATGGAAAAAAATAACGCCGCCTGTTTAAGCAGCCGCCAGTTATTTTCGGATGAGTTTATAGTTCTCCTATATTGTTTTGCCCCACAACGGTTGCAAAAATTGCCGTTTAATGCAACTGGTTCCCCGCACTTGGTGCAGGCCCTTTTTTCTGTAACTTGTATATCGATGGCTGACAATATCAGGCGATGTTATTCTCTTTCTTAATCCGTTCTATCTCGATAGCGCTTTTAATTCCTTTTATCATATATCCAATGATCAATATCTTAAATATGATACCAAAAGCGATGCTTGCCGGATTACCTATGAAGTTTAGTATCTGCACAATTACGTACAAGCATAAACCTGATATTATACATGCCAGTGGCTTTTTATTGGTGTATCCTCCCAACGCTAAAAACAAAACCGCCAATATTAAATTGGGAAGTACTAACGCCAGCACATCTGGATCGTCCTTCCTTATAAAGAATGTGATGATTCCATAAAATACAAAAACACCGGCAAGGTAGTACAATGTATTAGCTGCTTTTTGAAGTCGTTCTTTAAAAGTCGCTAAATCAATGGTTACAAAGCTTTTTTGCAGGATAAAATTACGCTGTTCCTGCTCCGTCCCCTTAAGTGGATAGCCGCAATTGGTACAGTAAACATCATCGGCTGTTCCTTTTGCATAACAGGCATGGCATTCAACAGGTAAGGCAGAGATAGATAGGGAATCTTCCATGTAGGTTTATTTAGGGTTTAATCAGTCACTAAATATAGTTATTGGAATTGAATTTTTAAATAAATCACAAAATAGTTAAAAGGGGAAACGCTGGTAAAACAACTCTTGTTTCTCCCGCATGCAAGGTCAACTAACATCCCGCGCCCCCCTATAGCCCTCACAATCCTATCCCGAAACAAAGATGTTACATAAAATCACTTTTAAAACACCAAAATGGGTGAAAACACCGTGTTTTTTATTTCAAATAAATATTAAATTTGCTTACCGGAACCAATAATCAACTTTGAATTAAATACGTACAGGGCGTCAGGATATTTTTATTGCTTTTTTAGAAAATAACTATGCTAACTAATCGCCCTGATCATACTACCCCTAAGGAGCTGATATAAACAGGATAAAAGTTTCGGTATAGTAAGGTCTAAACCCCTTTTAATACTAAAACTATGAGAACCCGGGACAATCGTTTTTCATTAAGTCGCTTATCGATACAAAAGCGGTTGCCTTTGCTTATTTGTGCCCTGTTGCTTTCGGTTATCACCATATATGGCCTTGCAAACTATTATAGTTTAAAAAAGGCTACGCTGGCAATTGCCAGCGTACGTTTAAGCTCACTAACAGACCAGATCAGCTCCATGTTGGGGCAATCAACACAGTTCCTGATAAAAACAGGCAATGCAACGGCGGCTCAAAATACTTTAATAGCCTGCCTCAAATCAAACGGGAAAGATTTTAGCAAGGAAACACTTGGTGCACTTAATAAACTACACCGTGATAGTACATGGCGTTCAACAACGCTGATCGATACCAGCCTTACACCTGTGCTTGGTACTGGCGATCCGAAAGCTACGGCAAAAATTGACTTGAGGGATGTGTTGAAATATAGCCATATAGGGCCCGGTTCAACCAGGATAGGCAGGATATCCCAGGTAAACGGGACAATGTACTATCCAATTATTACTTCAGTAACTGAGGGCACGCAAACTATCGGCTATATTATTACCTGGATAGCCTTGCGCACTACCCAACAGGCAGTTACGCAACTTTCAAAGCTGGTAGGTACCGGCGCAGGGTTTTATATAGTGAATGCCGATGGCAGTCTTTGGACTAATATGATGAAACCTGTGCCTGGCCTGCCAATCAGTATCGGGCAGGGGGGCAAGGTGATGGAGTATACAAATGCTGACGGCGGGCGAATGATGGCGAGCACAAAAAATATAGCCGGATCTGACTGGGTGGTTGCAGTTGAATTTCCAGAAGAAATTATTTTAACCGGGGTTACTACTTTTGTAAGGTGGATAACTATTATCGGGTTGGTACTTACAGCTATTGGTATTTTTGCCGCCTGGATAATGAGCCGAAATATTACAAAACCATTAAACCAGCTAACGGAAGCTGCTACCGCAATTTCGGATGGAAATTATACCACTTCGGTTCCGGTCGACTTGTTTAAAAGCGATGAATTGGGGAAGCTGGCTGGTGCATTTAATATAATGACAACCCGGGTTTATCAAATGCACCACGAACTGGAAACCAAGGTAACCGAACGCACCGGCCAGCTGGAGAACGTAAATAAAGAACTGGAAGCATTTTCCTACTCCGTTTCGCACGACTTGAGGACACCCTTACGGGCAGTTAACGGCTACGCAGTGATGCTTAAAGAAGATTACGGACCTGAGCTTGATGCCGAAGGGAACAGGATAATCCGCAATATTATGAGCAATGCCAAAATGATGGGGCAACTGATCGATGACCTGCTTTCCTTTTCGCGGCTTGGTAAAAAAGAATTGGTACGCACACCGGTTGATATGCGGTCGCTTGCGGTAACCGTTGTTAATGAGTTGCTGCAACATGATCCTGTGAACAAATATCATATTAATATCGGTCCGCTGCCTGCTGTGGAGGCAGACCAGGTAATGATAAAGCAAGTATTTGCGAACCTGGTAAGCAATGCAATAAAATACTCTTCGAAAAAAGCCGACCCCGAGATCGAGATTGGATCGACAGACGAAGACACAAAGACTGTTTATTATGTAAAAGATAATGGGGCCGGGTTCGATATGGCTTACTCTGCTAAATTATTTGGCGTTTTCCAGCGCCTGCACTCACAGGAAGAATTTGAAGGATCGGGGGTGGGTTTGGCGTTGGTAAAACGGATAATTGAAAAACACAAGGGAGGAATATGGGCGGAAGGACATGAAAACGAAGGCGCAGTATTTTACTTCAGCCTGCCTAAAAATTAAATATTATGGATAATGACAAAGTAGAAGTTTTATTGGTAGAAGACAACCTGCATGATGCCGAGATGACCATCAGGGCCTTAAAAAAGGTTAACCTGGCCAATATGCTCATCCATGTAAAGGATGGCGCCGAGGCCCTTGATTTCATTTTTGCAAAGGGTACCTTCGCAGGCCGGCAAATGGAAAATAAACCAAAAGTTATTTTACTGGATATTAAAATGCCCAAAGTAGATGGTATTGAAGTATTGAAGCAGATAAAATCCAACGATGACACAAAAACCATCCCCGTAGTGATCATGACCTCCTCAAAAGAAGAACAGGATGTTATTACAAGCTACAACCTGGGTGTAAATAGTTACGTGGTAAAACCGGTTGATTTCGAGAGTTTTGCTAAGGCGGTATCTGAACTTGGCCTGTATTGGTTAATTACTAATCAGTCAGCTTGATGATTTATAATGCAATGGCCCGCAGTTTAAGAATAATACATATCGAAGACGTTCAGAGCGATGCTGAACTGGTTGACCGGACCTTAAAAAGGTCCGGGATAGCCTTTGAAAAAATTGTTGTTGATACCAGGGCTGATTATGTAAAAGCCCTGGGTGAATTTAATGCCGATATCATCCTTTCCGACCATTCGCTGCCCGCCTTTAATTCCCTTGAAGCCTTAAATATATTGAAGCAAAGCGACACTGATATTCCATTCATCCTGATAACTTCAACAGTGTCGGAAGAATTCGCGGTGAACGTGATGAAAGAAGGGGCATCGGATTATGTATTGAAAGATAGATTGCAACGTTTGCCCAGCGCTATTATTAACGCAATTGAAAAGTTTCAATCGGATAATGAAAGGCAAATTTATCTTAATGAAGTAGTTGCCAGCGAAGCGTTGTTTACGAAGGCAGAGTTGCTTGCCCAATTTGGTACATGGCGATTAAATATCAAAACAAAAACCATCAATTGGTCTGCCGGTACTTACCCGTTGCTGGGATACACAAATGATGAGGTTGACCCTACCATCGATAAATTTTTGAAAAATATATTTCCGGGTGATGCCCCCCTTGTAAGGCAGGTTTTTGATAATCCCGGCGAATTGAACACCACAGGGATTGATTTTAGGGTAATTAATAAAGATGGGAGCATAAAGTATATTCATTCACAATTTGAGCCGGAGCTAAACGAAAAAGGCAACCCTGCTTATCTTATTGGATTTAACCAGGATGTAACCGATTCAAAGCTTTCGCAGATAGAGATACAGCGGAACCTTGAAGAATTAAAAGCGGCCGGAGATCGTCAAACCGCTATTTTAAATGCTTTACCGCCTAATATTGTATTGCTTAACGAGGCGGGCAAAATTGTAGCCGTAAATGAGTCGTGGCGAAAATTTACACTTGAAAATAACCTCGGTGTACCAAAATATGGCATCGATTATAGTTATATAGCTATATCCGAAAAAGCTACCGGGGTTGATGAACTATCTGGCAAAAAAATAGCAAATGGCATAAGGGAAGTAATTGCAGGTATAATAAATGAGTTTTCATTGGAATATTCCTGCTATTCGAAAAATAAAAAGGTATGGTTCCAGATAATTGTTGCACCGCTAACCGATAAAACAAAAAAAGGCGCTGTTGTGCTTCATGTAGATATTACCGCCAGGAAACAGGCCGAAGAGTTAATGCTGCAATCGGAAGCTAACCTTAAAACTATTTTCGAAAACACGGATATAGCCTATGTATTGTGCAATACCGAAAGTAAAATAGTTTCATTTAATACCAAAGCAACTGAACTTTGCCTGGAGCAGTTCAATAAAAAATTAAAAATAGGCGGGAATGCTTTTAGCTACTTCCCCAAAAACAGGGTACCTAATTTAAAAGAAGCAATTCAAAAGGTGTTACAAAACGAAATGATCACCTATGAAACAAGCTACATTTGCAATGAAGGGTTTGTTAAATGGTACGAAGTGCGATGGGCCGGGGTAGCTAATGAAAATAAGGCCAACATTGGGTTTATACTCGCTTTTAAGGATATTACCGAACGAAAAGTTGCCGATATTGAACGCGATAAAATGACAGCTGACCTTGTGCAACGGTATAAGGACCTTGAACAGTTTACCTACATTGTTTCGCATAATTTAAGGGCGCCGGTAGCCAATATAATAGGTTTGTCCAATATGCTGAATAGCTTTGACCTTGATATTAGGGAAAGTAAGGATGTATCATCTGCGCTTGAAAAATCTATTAACATCCTTGACCAGGTAATAATGGACCTTAACCATATTTTACAGGTACGCAGCAATATTAACGAGCAAAGCGAAAATGTTTCGTTGTTGCTCCTGGTTAGTGATATAACAATAAGCCTTAATAATTTAATTCAGAAAGAAAACGCAACCATAAATACTAATTTTAGTGCTGTAGATAATATCGTTACGGTAAAAAGCTATATGTACAGCATATTTTATAACCTTATTATAAACAGTATAAAATACCGGCAGCCAGGGATCGACCCGGTTATATCCATATTTACCAGGAAAGATGCGCAAAAAATAGAGGTATTTATTAAAGATAACGGCAAGGGTATCAATGAGCGTAACTTTAAAAACCTGTTTGGCCTTTATAAGCGATTCGATTCAAACGTGGAGGGGAAAGGCATGGGGCTTTTTATGGTAAAAATGCAGGTCGAAAACCTTGGCGGCAACATAAGCGTGCAAAGTCAACCAGGTTCGGGTACAACATTTAAATTGGAGTTTCCAAAATCCCAACATACAAAGCAGGCTTTTTAATGGGGTGCTTTCGTGCGCCGCCTGCAACAACAAAAAGCTCATCTAACAATAATGGTTTCGCGTTGTGTAGTATGTGTACTAAAATAGCCCAGGCAAACAGGTGTAATATTAGTTGGCGGATTTGACGGTGCAACCTCGCCTCCGGGACTGTTGAACTGCTGCTGCATCAGCGTAAACCAATAGGTATAAACAGCTTTATCTATACATTGCATTTCAACTGTAGCAGTATCGCCCGGGTGAATATCCGTATCATTTTCAACCAGGTCGAAATCTACATAACGGCCATCACTAAAAGCATCATTAAGAACAAAAATGTCCTTTACCTGCACACTGTTAACGCTTAAAATGAAGCGGTATTGGTTTGCTATACCTGGCGGGTCCTGGTAATGTACTGTAATTTCGCGCAAGTTATTAGTGCTTTTAAAGGCGTTCTTTTTAAAGGTTAGCGAATCAAGCGGTACCAGTGCAGGCATTACTGAACTCGCGGTATAAGTAGTGCCATTTGTTGTCGCCGTCATGGTATAAGTATTTCCGGCGACACCTGCAAATGCAGTGCTGTAATAGCTGCCCGCAGGGCCTTCGGTAAAAGGGTAAGTGTTACCCTGGTTATCAGTTACCGAAACTGTTGCGCCGGTAACAGGCGGATAGGTATTGGTGTTTGTAAACGGCACATTCTTGCTAAGCTGTATAAACTGGCGCCCGTTTGCGTTAGTTACATTTGCTTCAATTACCAGTTGGCCCGCTACATTGCCAAGTTTAAGATCTATCACTTTGGTGCATGACAAGGCTGTTATTGATATTAGCAATGCAACTAAGTAAAATTTATATTTTTTCGTTCCCATGCCGTTAAAATTTAAAATTCCAGGTAACTGAAGGTATCCTTGTAGCAAAAATACTTGTCTCTACGGCTTCCGTCGTGTTCGGAACTGTTTTGCTGTCGCGAAAAGTAATTGTATAAGGGTCTCTGTGCGCATAAACGTTATAGATGCTGAATGTCCAGCTTGAATGGTATTTTTTATGCTCCTTGCCCTCAAGCGTAGCGCCGATGTCAAGCCTGTTTGTTGATGGCAACCGGTAACCATTACGCCCCGAATAAGAAAAAGTCGTTAATCCGCCGATTTCGTATTTACCTGTAGGATAAGTAACTGCATTGCCGGTGCCGTAAACAAAATCACTCGAAAAACTCCAGCGTTTGTTTAGCTGATAAATGCCGACTACTGAAAGATCGTGCGTACGGTCTTGCGTAGCCGGAAAATATTGGTCGTTATTTATGGCGGCAAATTTTAGTTCCGTACGCGATAGGGTATAACCGATCCATCCGTTAAAACGACCGTATTTTTTCTTGAAAAACAATTCCAGGCCATAAGCACGCCCCGTTCCATAAGTCAGCAACGATTCCACATCCGGATTAACAATAAGCTGGGCCCCATCCTTATAATCTATCTGGTTTTGGAGCCATTTATAATAAACCTCGGCCGAAAACTCGTAAGTATTATCCTTAAAGTTTTCAAAAAAACCGGTTGATACCTGGTCGGCTATTTCGGGTTTAATGTTGTTGCTGCTCATTACATACAGATCGGTGGGGGTGGAGCTGGTGGAATTATTAAGCAAATGTATATTTTGCGTATTGCGATTGTATGAAGCCTTGATGGAGCTTACATCGCTCAATAAATAGCTTGCCGAAATACGCGGCTCAAGGTTAAAATAATCCTTTACAAGCTGCCCCGAAGAATAAGTTGCCGATGTTAAAGTATTGCCGGCGGCATCATAGGTTTTGAATGTGCCCGGCCCTAATAAAAACATACCGCTAAGCCGCAAACCGTAAAGCAGGGTAAGTTTACTATTAACCCGCCAGTCGTCGCTCACGTAAGCGGCATTTTCATAGCCGTAACGCTGCTCCACGCTTACATCGTTAAAGCTTGATGTTGAGTTAGTTGTGATATCACCCGGTGCAATGGTATGATGCAAGACGTTTAAGCCAAACTTAAGGGTATGGTTACTCGTCATTGAATATTGAAGGTCTTCCTTGAAATTAACATCAGTTATTTGCGAGGTTGCTTTGAAGTAATTATCGCTTTCAAAATCTTCAATCGCATAATTGTAGTTGCTGAAAACTATCGAGGTATTTGAAAACAGCCGGTTATTAAATAAATGATTAAACCTTACAGTGCCGGTTGAGTTGCCCCAGTTGGTACCGAAAGTATTTTTTAAGGCCAGAACGTCTTTTCCAAAATATCCCGAAATATAAATGGCATTGTTATCGTCAAAGTGATAATTTGCTTTCGCATTGAGGTCGTAAAAATAAATGGAACTGCCTTTTATGGTAGAATCGGATGATGCCTTCAAAAAAAGATCGATATAAGTACGCCTGGCGCTGATCATAAATGACCCCTTGTCCTTTACAATCGGTCCTTCAATCTTTATCCGCGAGGAGATAAGCCCCAGGCCGCCCTGCACCGTATAATCTTTGTTATTGCCGTCATTCATTTTCACATCAAGAACTGATGATAGCCGTCCGCCATATTCGGCAGGCATTCCCCCTTTGTATATGGTTACATCTTTTATTGCATCGGAATTAAAGGTAGAAAAAAAGCCAAAAAAGTGCGACGCATTATAAACCGTGGCCTCATCAAGTAAAATAAGATTCTGGTCTGAGGCTCCGCCGCGGACATAAAAGCCCGTATTGCCTTCGCCGGCCGCTTTAATACCCGGCAATAAGGTTATAGTTTTTAATATATCTTTTTCCCCTAAAAGCACCGGCACTTCGTTGATTTGTGCCATATTTAGCTTTTCTTCGCCCATTTGGGGCGATGCCACATTATCATTATTCGGCTTATTCGAACTTATAACCACCTCGGTTAATTCGTTCTTCGCATGCAGGCTTATATCAATTGCGTGGCTTTTATCAAGCACAACCTCCTGTTCAACAGGTTGGTAACCGATGTAGGTATAAACCAAT
>Ga0207029_10096_pt1 | contig 23822 bp, 11 predicted proteins | sample Alteio_BWMinCont_39_FD_153282 | JGI IMG/M metagenome (GOLD analysis project Ga0207029, IMG submission 153282) | Enriched cells from forest soil in Barre Woods Harvard Forest LTER site, Petersham, Massachusetts, United States -... | ecosystem: Environmental > Terrestrial > Soil > Temperate forest >...
CTAATGATATTACTTTCAGCAGTACGGTAACTATCGGGGCCGCCGGCACTATCGCAACAAGCACAGTGTACATAAGGCTGGCTGCATCTACCCATGTCGGCAATTATTCGGGCAATATAGGTTTGACCAGCACGGGTGCCGCTACGGTTAATGTTGCAATGCCTGCAAGCACGGTCACCAAGGCCGACCTAACTATCACGGCTAATAACAAAAGCAAAACCGTTGGCGAGGCTAACCCTGTTTTAACTGCGTCATATAATGGTTTTGTAAATAACGATGGCCCAGCGCAACTGGCATCTCAACCGATATTGACCACTACTGCAACAGTGATATCCCCGGTAGGCCAGTACCCAATTACGGTAAGCGGGGCATCGTCACCTGATTATAACATTACTCCGGTGCCGGGTATCCTTACTGTTACCGCTGTACCATTAACGGTGGTTATACCCAATACTTTTACTCCTAACGGCGATGGAGTAAACGATACCTGGGATATTAAATACATCGATTCTTATCCGAACTGCACTGTTGAAATATTTAACAGGTATGGTGAGAGTATATATTCGTCAATTGGTTACGGAACGCCGTGGAACGGCACTTACAAAGGCGCTGCTTTACCAACCAGTACTTATTATTATATAATCAACCTCAAAAACGGAGGTGAACCTTTGTCGGGCTTTATCGCTATTATAAGATAATTTTTGGCCAGGAAAGGATCGAAAGTCAGAAATATATTGCCCCGGATTTTTGGCCTTAAAAATATTTTTAATAGTGATATATTAGCTGTTAAATTTAATAATAAAAGAAATCTGCAGCGAGGAGGTTAATCAGCCTAAACACATGAAAAGACTTTTACTTGCCATAGGTACTTTTATAGCTCTCTTCTTTTCGTGCCCCAAAATGCAGGCGCAAAACCAAACTGTTGCTAATGGTGGCCCTACTACGGCTATTACTATGCCTGGTACAGGCTGTACCTATAATTGGGTTAATGATACGCCTGGGGTAGGTTTACCCGCAAGTGGCACAGGAAATATATCTTCATTTACTACAGTGAACAACGGGAACAGTGCGGTGACGGCCACTATTACTACTACCCCGGCAGCCGGAGGGTTTGCCTATGTTGCTAATAGTGGAGACCTCAGCAACTCAGTGTCTGTGATTGATATCGCGACCAACACCGTAATAAAAACCATTCCGGTAAAAGCAGATCCGATTGGCGTATCGGTAAGCCCTGATGGTACCCGCGTGTATGTAACTAATCAATCTTCAGGCGATATTTCTGTAATAAACACCGCAACCAATACAGTGGTAACTACGATACCAACGGTTACCGGGGCAAACCCAACGGGCATAGTGGTGAGCCCGGATGGCAATACACTATATCTAACAAATTATGCTAATAATACTTTAATAGTAGTTAATGCTATAACAAATACATTAATAACCACAATTCCGGTAGGTGCTAATCCCTATGGCTTAGCAATAAGCTCCGATGGGAGTAAATTGTACACTGCAAATCTTAGTGATAATACAGTTTCGGTAATTAGCACGGCAACCAATGCATTGGTCGGCACAATTCCGGTAGGTGAAACGCCAAATGATGTTTGCTTGAGTACCGATGGATCCCTGCTGTATGTAACGAATGTTAATTCGAATACTGTTTCGGTAGTAAGTACGCTTACAAATACCGTATTATCCACGATCACAGTTGGTACGTCTCCCTTGTGTGTGACCTTAAGCCCCGACGACAAAATGTTGTACGTAACGAACGGGAGAGATAACACCGTCTCTGTAATTAATACTTCGACTAACGTGGTAATATCAACAATAAATGTTGGCAATGATCCGGTCGGCGAATCATTAAGTTCAGACGGTAGCCGGCTATATGTAGCAAATGCTGCAGGTGGGGCTAACTCAGTATCGGTTATAAACACGATAACCAATACATTAATTGCAACCGTTGCTGTGGGGTATGGCCCTGAATCGATAGGTCATTTTACCACGGGTGGCACAGGTTGCGTGGCTGCCAAGTTTACTATTACTGTAAAGCCAAGCTCTACCTCATCGCCAGCCATCACTGCCGCCGCCGCTACCGGCACTATATCTGCTTGCGTGGGCACTGCTTCGGCAAGCCCGCAAATACAGCAATTTACAGTTTCAGGCAATAATTTAACAGGAAATATTACCGCAGCTGCTCCAACTGGTTTTGAGGTTTCGCTTGCTGCCGGTGGTGCTTATGGCAGTAGTGTAACAATTCCTGAAACAGGTGGCACTGCAAATAATACCGTGGTTTATGTGCGTTCTGCGGCTTCCGATCCGGCCAGCCCAATATCAGGCAATGTAACGCTAACTTCCACAGGTGCTACAACACAAACAATAGCTGTAACCGGTACAGTAAATGCACTGCCAACAGTAAATAAAGTAGCCGATCAAATCGTTAATAACGGCGCACCTGCAACGGCCGTTAATTTTACAGGAACGGGAAATACGTTTACCTGGGTTAATGATACACCGGGGATTGGGTTGGCGGCAAGCGGGATTGGCAATATTGCATCATTTACAGCAGTAAATACAGGTAGCAGCCCGGTAACTGCAACTATTACAGCTACACCATCAGATGCCAGCTACGCATATATCGCGAATGACGCTTCAAATATATTATCAGTAATTAACACGCAAACCAACGCGGTGGTGGCTACTATCCCGGGACTTACATCAGTTTATGGCGTATCGGCCAGCGCGGACGGCAGCCGGGTTTATGTGACAAACGCGGGCTCAAACACGGTTTCGGTCATCAATACAGCAACCAATACGGTGGTAGCCACTATAACGGTTGGTTCAGTCCCTCATGGCGTAGGTGTAAGTCCGGACGGCACTACGCTATATGTTGCAAATTACGGTTCAAATACCGTGTCAGTAATAAGTACAGCAACCAATACAGTTACCGCAACTGTCGCAGTAGGTACAAATCCGCAAGGGCTGTCAGTAAGCCCGGATGGCAACTATGTTTACGTAGCAAATTTTGAATCGAACACGGTTTCAGTAATCAATACGGCAACTGATGCGGTTACAACAGTTACAGTGGGTACCGGTCCTACCGGTATATTGGTAAGCCCGGACGGTAGCCGGGTATATGTTACAAATAAGGGTGATAATACAGTCTCGGTGATAAATACCCTCACTAATACGGTTATAACAACAATAGTCGCTGGTATCAGTCCGGCAGGGTTAGCGTTGAGCCCCGATGGCAGCAGGCTCTATGTATCTAATTACATTTCGAGCGGTACTGTGACAACAATTAATACGGGGACTAATTCAGTAACTGCGACAATCGGAGTGGGGTCATTTCCCTATGGCATATCAATAAACCAGGATGGCAGCATGGTATTTGTAACAAATATAAGCTCCAACACTGTTTCGGTGATCAATACTGCAACTAATGGCGTAACAGGGGCTACAGTTGGTACAGGCGCCAATTCAGTCGGTAATTTTATTACACCCGGTACAAGTTGCGCAGGCATCCCGGTTACGTTTACTATTAAGGTAAATCCAACTACGGCACAACCAGCTGCCATATCAGCCAGCCCGGTCACCGGCACTATTTCCGCTTGTGCCGGATCTGCATCATCAAGTCCTCAACTCCAGCAATTTACTGTTTCGGGGCTTGGTTTATTAGCCGATATCACTATCACGGCTCCGCCTAACTTCGAAATTTCGCTTTCAGCCACCGGCGGCTATAGTAGTTCTTTAACACTTACACAGTCCGGAGGAATGGTAAACAATACGGTTATATATGTGAGGTCTGCGGCTTCTGCTCCCGTGGGTAATTTATCCGGCAATATAACAATTACTTCGTCCGGCGCTTCAACGGTTTCCCCGGGAGTAACAGCCACGATAAACGCGTTGCCTGTATTAAATATTGTTTCAAACCAAGCCTTTACAAACGGAACTTTAACAACCGGTGTTACTTTTACAGGTACAGCTACCAATATTAACTGGGTAAATGATACGCCCGGCATAGGTTTAGCCAGCAGTGGCAACGGCAACATTGCACCCTTTACCGCAATAAATGCGGGGACCAGCCCGGTGGTGGCAAAGATTACGGCCACTCCTCTGCCAGTCGGATTTGCCTATATTGTAAATGCCAACTCCAACGATGTTTCGGTTGTTAATACTGCAACAAATAGCATAGTAATTACAATACCGGTTGGCCACGACCCACAAGCGGTGGCGGTAAGCCCTGATGGCAGTAAGGTATATGTAGCTAACAATAATGATAATACAATTTATGTTATCAACACAACAACAAACGCGGTTACATCTATTATTTCTGTGGGGGTAGCGCCCCATGGATATCCCCAGGGGCTATCAGTAAACCCCGATGGCAGCAAACTCTATATTGCGAACGAACAATCGAATCAAGTAGCTGTAGTTAACACCGCAACAAATGCCATAGTTTCTACAATTGATGTAGGCATTCATCCTGAGGGTATAGCAGTAAGCCCGGATGGCACTACGATTTATGTTGCAAATAATGGCGATAACACAGTTTCGGTAATCAATACCGGGACAAACGCCGTTGTATCAATCATCCCTGTAGGCAATATACCTAATGAAATAGCCGTAAGCCCCGATGGCAACAAGGTGTACGTGACAAGCCAAACCAGTATAGCTGTTATCAATGCAAAAACCAATTTAGTAACAACTACTATACAGGCCCCCGGCGGGGATCTTTTAGGCATTACAATAAACCCGGACGGTAATTGGGTGTATGTGGTAAACTCCGGGTTAAACAATGTTTTGGTAATTGATGCTTCAACCAATTCGATAGCTTCGACCATCCCGGTTGGATATAATCCACAAGGCCTGTCATTAACACCCGATGGTTCTCAGTTGTTTGTTACAAAAGGTAACTCAAATAATGTTGATGTAATCAACACCGCAACTGGTATTGTAACGAGGACTATAGCGGTTGGTTCAAACCCTATTTCAATGGGCAACTTTATTTTGCCGACTATCGGTTGCCCCGGCGCCCCTGTTACCTTTACAATTACCGTAGACCCATCGACTGTAAACCCAGCAGCAATTACAGCAACAGGTTCTCCGTCACCATTAAATACTACTTATGGTACGCCATCAACGTCGACCATTTTTACCGTATCGGGCTCCCACATTTCTGGCGGTATTTTGGTAACCCCTCCTACCGGATTTGAGTTAAGTACCAATGATATTAGCTTTAGCAGCACAGTTACCGTAGGCTCATCAGGCGCAATTGCAGCCACTGCAGTTTATATCAGGCTGGCATCCTCCACACCTGTTGGCCCTTATTCAGGCAATATCGTGCTGACCAGTATAGGTGCAGCCACCATTAATGTTGCTATGCCTGCAAGCAATGTTACCCCGGCTGATCTGACTATCACGGCAGATAATAAAAGTAAAATTGTTGGTGAAGCTAACCCGGTTTTAACTGTGACTTACGTCGGGTTTGTAAATAACGACGGTCCCGCTCAATTAACAACCCAACCAGCTATTACTACAACCGCTTTGACAGCATCGCCGGTGGGCCAATACCCCATTACGGTGAGCGGTGCAATATCATCCAATTATAATATCACTTTTGTACAAGGCACCCTTACCATTAACCCTGTGCCGCTGATGGTAGTTATCCCAAATACATTTACGCCCAACGGCGATGGCGTAAATGACACCTGGGACATTAAAAACCTTGAAATGTACCCAAACTGCACAGTGCAGATATATAACAGATACGGTGAAAATGTTTATACGTCAAATGGTGGTTATGGAACTCCCTGGAACGGTACTTACAAAGGTGCAGCTTTGCCAACAAGTACGTATTATTATATTATCAATCTCAAGAATGGCGGTAAGCTTTTGTCGGGTTTTGTGGCGATCATAAAATAAGGGGATAGCGCCGGAGATAGACGGTTAACGGTTGTGAATTAGTTTTTTTGTTAAAATGCTTGTATCTTTCCTTTCACATTAATATTATTTTTTGTAAAAGAATATATTAATAAAAGCTTCAATGCCTGTTACTTATTGACTTTTTTTACGTAACCTGTATCAAATAAACCATATGAAAAGATTTTTACTTGATATAAGTATTATCCTGTCTCTTTTCTTTAGTTGCACTTATGTACAGGCACAAACGCAAACAGTTACCAATGGGCAGCCTACCAACGCTGTCACCTTCCCCAATGCCCAATGTCTCTACAACTGGGTGAATGATAAGCCAGGGATAGGGCTTGCCGCAAGTGGTACCGGCAGCATTGCTTCATTTACCGCGGTAAATAATGGCAGCAGCCCGGTTGTTGCCACAGTTACAGCTACCGCAGTACCCATCGGCTACGCCTATATAGCCAATTCCGGCACGAACAATGTTTCGGTGATAAATATAGCAACCAACACAGTTGTTAATACATTTGATGTAGGCTTAAACCCCGAAGCTGTATCCGTAACCCCGGATGGACGTTTTGTGTACGTGGTAAATACTAACTCAAATAATGTCTCGGTGATAAGCACTGCAGCCCGTACTGTTGTAGCAATTGATTATGTTGGCAATTTACCAAGTGCTGTGGCCATAAGCCCGGATGGCAGCCTCGTTTATGTTTCAAATGTATACGACGGCACAGTTTCAGTGGTCGACGCCGCATCCAATACGGTGGTTACTACTATTACGGGGTTTAACCAGCCTTACTTCCTGGCAACAAATCCTGTGGACGGTACTTTGTACGTGGCCAATTCGCCCCTCGGTACAATTTCAGTTGTTAACGCGGCTACGAATGTTATCGAAAATACGATCACTGTAGGTGCAGACCCGATCCAGGTATTGGTAAGCCCCGATGGCAGCCGGGCTTACACCACCAACCAACTGGATAACACTGTATCGGTGATAAACACAGCGACGAATGCCGTTGTGAAAACTATTCCGGTAGGTAATAGCCCTTACGGTGAGGCTATAAGCCCCGATGGCAACCGTTTATATGTAACAAACCGCTCATCGGGCAATATTTCGGTGATCAATACAAATACCAATGCTGTGGTAAATACTATAAGCGTAAGCGGTACCCCTATAGGTATATCGGTAACGGCGGACAACAAATATGTGTATGCGACAAATAGTACTTCGCCGGGTGGCGTTTTTGTGATCAGCACGGCTGCCAATGCGGTTGTTACAACAGTACCTGCGGGCTATTATCCAAACTCACTCGGTAATTTTATTGCAGGCGGGGATGCAAATTGCACCCCGGTTAACTTTACCATCACAGTAGACCCAACGCCGCCAACACCGGCCGGGATAACAGTAAGCCAAGCATCAGGCAATATTTTCGCTTGTTTAGGTACCCCGTCTGTAAATCCCGATATACAGCTATTTACAGTTTCAGGCATAGACCTCACAGGCAATATAACTATTACGGCTCCAACCGGCTTCGAGGTATCATTATCGGCAGGCAGCGGGTATAGCAGTAGCTTATCACTAACGCAAGCGGCGGGCACGGTATATAATACTACAATTTATGTACGCTCGGCGGCGAGTGCCCCGGCAGGGAGTATATCCGGTAATATAAAGTTAACTACAACAGGGTACCCTGCCCAAACAGTAGCCGTAATTGGTTTTGTAAATGCTGCGCCCACAGTGAACCCGGTAACCAGCCAGGTTGTTAATAACGGCATGCCAACAGCCGCAGTGAATTTTACCGGTACCGGGAATACCTTTAATTGGGTTAATAGTACGCCATCCATAGGTTTAGCGGCGAGTGGCACTGGGCCTATCGCTTCATTTACAGCAGTAAATACGGGCAGTAGCCCGGTTACGGCGACAATCACGGTTACCCCATCGTCCAATGGGTTTGCGTATATAGCAAATGCCAGTTCAAATAGTATTTCGGTAATAAATACTACTACAAACACTATAGCGGCCACCATTCCGGTTGGCCAGCAACCCAATGGGATATCGGTGAGCCCTGATGGCAGCAGGGTATATGTTGGAAACGGGCAGTCTGCCACTGTTTCAGTTATCAACACCACCACAAATACCGTGGTGGCTACCATACCCGTTGGTAAAGTGCCCCTTGGCATAGCGGTAAGTCCCGATGGCAGCAAAGTTTATGTAGTTAATAATAGTTCCTCAAGCATCTCGGTAATCAACACGGCAACTAACTCGGTTTCATCAACTATCCAATTAAACAGTTCCAGCCCGGAATATATAGCCAGAAATACGGATGGAAGTTTGTTATATGTAACAAACTTCCAATCGAATAGTGTATCTGTGATCAGCACCGCATCCAATACCGTGGTTTCTAACATTACTGTCGGGTCAAGCCCTTTTAGTATATCGGCAAACCCTAATGGCAGCCGGGTCTATGTATCAAATTTAAACTCCAACAATGTTTCAGTAATTAACACTTTAACAAATACTGTAGTTGCTACAATCCCGGTTGGCATATCGCCATACGGCACCACGGTAAGCCCCGATGGGAGCCTTGCCTATGTAGCCAACTCGGGCAGCGGCACCGTATCGGTAATCAATACCAATACCAACTTAGTTATAGCTACTGTTCCTGTTGGTACATTTCCTTATGGCATATCGGTAAGCCCCGACGGGGCACAGGTATACGTGTCAAATTCATCCTCAAACAACGTGTCGGTAATTAATACCGGCACTAATACAGTAACGGCTACGCTTGCTGTTGGGGCCAGGCCTGTATCCGTAGGTAATTTTGTTTCAGAAGGCACTGGCTGTGCCGGCCTCCCTACCACTTTTACAATTGAAGTGGACCCTACACCGGTTATCACGGCTGGGGCAGTTTCAGGCAATATTTCCGTGTGTTCTGGTAGTGCATCGGTTAACCCATTTATACAGCAATTTACCGTATCCGGGATTAATTTAACCGGCAATGTTACGGCCACTGCCCCTCCAGGTGGCCAATTCGAGGTATCGCTTACTGCCGGCAGCGGCTATGGCAATAGCGTGCTATTGGCCCCATCGGCCGGGATTATAAGCAATGTTGTGGTCTATGTCCGGTCTTCATCTTCTGCTGCGGCTGGCAATATATCAGGTAATATAATCCTCAGTTCCCCGGGCGCTACAAGCCAAAATGTGGCAGTGACAGGTATCGTTACCGCGTCGTTAGCTCCTTCCTTAATCATTACCGCATCGACAAATAACATTTGCAAGGGTGCACTGGTGACTTTAACAGCTGTACCCGGCAACGGAGGCAATTCTCCGGTTTATCAATGGTTGCTTAATGGCAGTAATTCGGGGACTAACAGTGCCACATTGAGCGGCAGCAATTTTTCTAATGGGGATGTTGTTAGTTGCATAATGACCAGCAACGCAGCCTGTGCTACGCCTGTTAGTGTAACAAGTAATAGTGTAACCCTGAATGTTACAGCGCCGGTATCCCCATCGATAAGTATTGTAGCTTCTGAAAGCAATATTTGCGAAGGTACGCCTGTTACGTTCACGGCTGCCCCGGTCAACGGGGGCAACATGCCGGTTTATCGATGGCTGGTCAATGGCAATAATACCGGAATAGAAAATACGGGATTTACCGACAACTCCCCCGCTAACGGCGATGTAATAAGTTGTATAATGACCAGCAGTGCCGCCTGCGCTCTACCCATTGATGTAACAAGCAATAATATTACGTTAAAAGTTAACGTCCCGCCGATAGTTGATGCCGGCGGAAATAAAACAATTACAGCAGGGAACAGCATACTGTTAAATGCTACAGCCACAGGAAGTATTGCGGATATTACCTGGACCCCCACATCCGGGTTAAGTAACTTTAAAATTTTGAACCCGGTGGCCAGCCCCATGGTGACTACAACTTATACGTTAACAGTTCAATCCATAAACGGCTGTGTCGGTATGGATAACCTAACCATAACAGTATTGCTGCCAAAAATTAACATACCTAATACTTTTACACCCAACGGAGATGGCATAAATGATACCTGGGATATTAAAAACCTTGATTCTTATGTAAATTGTACGGTGCAGATATACAACAGATACGGAGAAAATGTATATTCGTCAATTGGTTATGGTGTACCGTGGGGTGGCACCTATAAAGGCGCTGTGTTGCCAGCCGGAACCTATTACTATATTATTGACTTAAAAAACGGACTTAAAGCTTTATCGGGGTTTGTAGCTATTATCAGATAGGGCTATTATTTAGATATATAATGAAAAAAAAATTACTTTTATTTGTTGTTTTTGTAGTCGGGATATCATTGGCATCAGCACAGCAAAAACCACAGTATACACAATATGTATTTAATAACCTGCTATTAAACCCTGCTGTAACCGGTATTGAAAACTACACCGATGTTAAAGCCGGATATCGCAGCCAGTGGACGGGTTTGCAGGGTGCGCCGGTAACAAGCTATTTAACAATTGACGCCCCGTTAGGGGATAATTTTTTACAGGGCGATGCTACCGCTTTTCCCGCTGAAGGAGGGGTAAACCCATCGAGCAGGTTATATACACAAAATTATATGGCTGCCGAACCGCATCATGGCATCGGTTTTATGATAGTATCTGACCAGGCAGGCCCTATCACACAAACAAATATCGACCTTACCTATGCGTACCATCTTGGTTTAACAGATCGTTTAAATTTAGCCGTGGGCGTTGCGGCAGGGTTTAACCATATTAACCTGAATACATCGTTAATCACCCTTGAGAATCCTTTTGACCCCGCTATTGCCAATGCAAGCACAAGCCAATGGAAGCCAGATCTCAGTACAGGATTCTGGCTTTATTCTTCCAACTATTATTTTGGCGCGTCGGTACAACAAATTTTACCCGAAAATCTCTACTATAGCTCCAATAACGCCTATGATCAAAGTAAAACAGTCCCGCAATACTTTGTAACTGGCGGCGTTAAGCTTTTTTTAAATGATGACATTACACTGTTGCCGTCGTTTTTAATAAAAGTAATAAACCCTACGCCTATAACTTACGATATAAACGCCAAGATTTCTTTCCAGGATAAATTATGGATCGGAGGGTCATACCGGCGCGATGACTCATTTGGCGTATTGGCAGGTATAAACATCAGTTCGTTTATTAATATTGGCTATTCGTATGATATTACCACATCAGCCCTAAATACGGTGAGTAATGGCACCCACGAGATTGTGATAAGCCTGCTGCTTAATAACAGGTACAAAGTAACTTGCCCGCAGCATGGCTTTTGAGCCGGCGGCTGGTATTATGTTAAGCGATATATATTTCTGCCAGGGCCGCTACCATCGCCCATTTAATCAACTACCTTTGCATAGCGGGCAGCAATGAAAAAACAGGTTATTATTACCATCATTTTATTATTAGCTACTGCGTTTATAACGGTTGTTTATTTTAAAAACTTAAACACACCGGGTATGCGCACAAGCCAGGTTATGCGCGCAATACCTGATAATGCCTCATTGATATTTGAGTTTAATAATGAAAAAAGCTTTTACGATATTTTTAACAGCAATAAATTACTCACCTCAGTTATTGGCGAACAGCAAATTGATGAACTGGATGTTTTACGGCGCACTTTGTTATCCAATCCTTTATTAGAAAAATATTTTACCGGCCAAAATATATTTATATCCATACATCCTTCAAAAACCAATACTACTGATCTTTTACTCTCTATCGCTGCTGCCAATGGCTTTGAACCGGATGCAATAGAACAATCGGCCAAGCAACCCAACAGCGGCCTATTGATAACGCCAATGCATACAGCAGGCGGTGTCCAGGGTTTTAATATTTATATTTCGGCCCTAAAAAAAAGATTTTATGTAGTTAATAGTGCAGAAAATGTTTTTTCGGGCAGTTTCTCAAAAGAGCTTATCGACCAATTTACGGCAAATAAAAACGACAAAGGCAAACCCCGTTTCGTTTTACTTTCCGAACAGCAAAGCGCTAATTCGCTTGCCAACTTATATGTAAATTATGCACAACTACAGCCTTTATTCGATCAGCTATTTAAAAATACCAATACGGATATTTTTAAAAGTTTAAGATTGCTGCCTGGCCTTGCCACGCTGAGCTTAAATTATAAAACCGACGCTTTAATGTTTAACGGGTTAACAACCATACAGGAAAACAAGGCGGCGAGCTACTTGAGCCTATTTACTGATCAGCAGCCTGTGGTTAACCACCTGAAAGATATTTTTCCATCTACCACGGCTTATAGCATTAATTTCGCCGTTTCTGACCCTCTAAAATTTGGGGCCGACTTGTCGAAGTGGTATGAAAAGGCGGGAATAAAAAGTGAGGAAAGCCAGCTATTTAGCAAGATATTAGCCGAAACCGGTATTAATTTAAAAAGCAGCTTTAATAATTTGATAGACAACGAATTCGCAATTGTCACTACCCGTTACTTTGAAAAATTTGCAATCGTATCAGTAAAAGATGGTTCGAGGCTGAAATTAATAATGGCTACGATCAGTAAAATGACCGATGAAAACTCGGGACAACTCAGTTATGAAAAATTGCCATTTTTTTTATTAGGCGATGCATTCAGCGTTTTCAGGCGGCCTTACTTTTTAATAATTGACAATTATTTGGTATTTGCCAATAGCCACGGTGAACTGTCAAGTTATTATGACAGCTATATTAACCGGAAGTTTTTGAGCAAAAACGATCAATACATTCAGTTTGATAACCTTTTGGCAGCGCAAAGCAATGTAGCGTTTTTGTTTAACTTTAAAAACGCAGAGCCGATATTGAAAAGAGACCTGGATTCAGCGGTTTATAATAATTTTCAATTGAGAGAACCAGGGTGGAAAAACTTTTATTTAGCCTCGTGGCAATTTACAGCCGCCGATAAAAACTTTTACACAAATTTCAGTATGAGGTTAAATACAGATACCACTACCACGAAAAATAAATAAGTTGATATCACACAACTATAATATTGCATTTTCGTTAAAATGTTTAATTTTTATTATTTTTCAGTTAATCGATTTGGAATTTTATCTTTAAAACGGATATACAAAAGGCTCACGCATCGCGGGATATATGAAGAAAATTCTACTTGTTTTATGCTTATTTTTCTTTACAGTTAAAATTTATGCTCAGCAATTTTCGCAGTATAACACAGGCAGTTTATACGATTCATTTGAAAACCCCTCACAAAGGGCCTTTATTCCCGACTCCAGTAAAAAGTTCGCCTCCAATTTTTTAATCCCTAATATCAACTTTAATTTCTTTTTGAGCGGTGATGCCCAGGCTTCGTTGAAAAGCCGCGTTTTTGACAATAAGTATGACAATTCGGCTTTATTGATAAACCAGGGGCGGGTTAACCTGGTAAATTTAAATGCCAATGTTTATTTTGTGATGCTAAAAATGTTCAGCAGCTTTAACGGAGATACTGAATGGGGGTTTTCGTGGCAAGCCAAAGCCGAAGGGCAGGGTGTAATTACCGATGAATCTATAGCGGCTTTAAACGGCACCCAAAGTTTCACCAGTGGTAACACTTACAATAATATCTTTAATAATAATTATTATTACCAAACCTACCACCAGATAAGTGTTACTTATCGTGAAAAAGTTTTTAAACAATTATCAATTGGCTTTAAACTAAGTGCATTGCTTGGTATACAATATCAAAAATTGGATATAACAAATTCAAAAGCAACTTTTGACGCTGCCAACGATACCGTCGGGCTTGGCCTAAAGGGGATATACCACAATAGCTATGTGCCGGGCCACTTTACTACACATGATTATTTGCCGACACTACGTAACCCGGGCGCATCCATCAGCATGGGGGCAACTTACCGCACTGAAGATAGCTTCATCATCCAGGGCAACATAAAAGACCTTGGTTTTATACACTGGAGCAGCTTGTCGCGCGTTTATAATTTTGATAACAGTGCCAATATAAAGGGCTTATCAACCCCGCAGCGTGAGGACAGTGTTTACAATAAGGTTTATAACGTAATCCACGGCGGTAATTTTACCCAAGGTTCATTTACTACGCCGGTTGATGGCAGGGCAGAGCTAAGTATTAATAAAAGTCTTTGGTTAGATGATGACCGGATGTTCAAATATTCGCCTACACTGGTGGCATCAAAAGAATTGTTTTACCCCGGCTTTGTAGGTGCGTTAGTTAACCCTATACAGTATGAAAAATATATTTTAACGCTCACCACCAGCTATGATGATTTAAAAACATTCAACTTAGGGGTACAATTTATGATGAAAACACCAAACTGGGAGTTTTTTATCGGCAGCGATAGATTAGCGCAAACAGTAAGCCTGGCGTCCCAGGCACTGAATAAAAATTCGCCGGCTATAGATCAAAACAGCGCCTATACAGGTGCAAGCTTCTTCCTGGGCTTTTCGATGAAATTTGGGCCTTTGGTAGAACATCCCATGAATGCCAGCACCATTCCAACAGGCGAAAAAGGCTTTTTAGGAAGATTATGGGGCAGGCTGTTTAAAACCAATAACTAAGAATTTCGGAAGTCGGATTTTCGATTTCGGATTGTTTTAATTGGAATTTTTGAATTTTAGAATTGTTCCTTCGCTTATAAATCCGAAATCGAATATCCGAAATTAGGAGTGTTCGAAAGATTTGAATTGCCGCCAAAACTCCCTCCAAGGGGTTTAAGTTTACCCATAAAACTTGCTTAGATGGATATAATGGTCAATTTCACCAAACGTTCCTATGGAGCGTATATGTAACCCATCATTTTTCTACCAACCAAACATCCCGATGGGATGAAAGAACAAAAAAGTCTCCTGTCGGGACACCTGGTTGGTAGAAACAGGTAAAAAAAATGCTTTTACGTTCCATAGGAACGTCTGGTGGTAGCCGAATTTTCATTAACAAAGTAACTTATGCTCCTCATTTTTGTGGGTAAACTTAAACCAAGGGGGGGGCGCGGTGGGCTGTGAAGTGGCGGGGAGGGGTTTCACCGCCATGTTTGTGTACGATAACCATTGAAAAGGTTGTCTAAATAGTTCGCTAAGCCCCTACCTCCACCTTCTCCCAATGTCATTAAGTTAAGAGAATTAATATCGAACACCCAACACCGAATTTTGAATAATAAAGTAAGAAACTTCGAAATTCGATATTCAAAATTCATTATTCGATATTAAATTCCTTCACTTTTTCCTTAACTTAATGACATTGCACCTTCCCCAAGGAAGGAATCGCACGTTGCCACGGCTTTTTAAAATCTTTTGAACACTCCTAATCCGAAATCCGAAATCCGAAATCAAAGTGCCTTCTTCCCGGCAATAAAATCCTTTAGATAGTATGGCTCGAAGTAAGCCACATCTTCAAACTCTTTATTATTAAATTTTTCAAAAGCCTTTTGAGTAAGGCCGGTAGCCGAATTAATAAACGGTATGGAAAATAGCGCGTTAGCGTTTCCACTTAAGGCAGCCCGGCATTTTTCGGCGCCGTCTCCAAAAAAAAGCATTTTACTGTTTTTTAGCAGATCACTAAAACTGTTTTCATCAATAACATCGGCAGAAGTTGGCTTTATTCTTTCGCCTTTGGCATTAAAAACAGTGGTAAAAACTTCCATACGGCGAGCGTCTATCATCGGACATAATAATGTATCGGTTTCCTGGTTATAGCCCTCGCTGCTTAATATCCCGTAGGCCATAGCCTCCAGTGTCTCAATAGCAATAAGCGGCTTATCAAGCGCAAAACATAAGCCTTTGGCTGTTGAAACACCTATGCGTAACCCTGTATACGAGCCGGGGCCGCTGCTAACCGCTATGGCATCTAAATCATTATACCCTACCCCCGCCGCTGCTATCAATTCATCGATAAATAATGTGATTACCCCGGCGTGCATATTACGTTCATTTATTTGTTTAACGCCTACCACCTCACCGTCTCTTGCTAATGCAACAGAACAAGATGCGGTGGCCGTTTCAATTTGTAATATCAGGCACATTTTATTGTTTCAAATTCTTAAGTTACTTATAGAGCGACGCGATACTTCGCGGCCCAGGTTTGTTGGGCTAATCTCTTTCCATTATCCATTGTCAAATGCATATTCAATAGATGTAAGATATTGCGTCTACGTTAAACCACTTTTATTAAAAAAACTTATCCGGGTTTGGCACCAGGTTTAAAAAGCGTTCAAAGTTCTCGGCGTAATGCGATTGGTCAAGTTTATAATAAAATGCGCCTTTTTTTGACGAAAATTTATCTTTCTCGGATAGCTTTAGCAACAAGCCGGTAGATAATAACTTGCGGCTGAAATTACGGTCATCAAATGTAGTATTATAAACACCTTCGTAGAGCGCCTGTAACTGTGGGATGGTAAATTTTTCGGGCAGCAGCTGAAATAATATCGGGTGCAGGGCCGCTTTATAGCGTAATTGTCTTTGCGCCAGCTTAACCATTTCGTTATGATCAAATATCAATTCGGGCACTTCGCTTAATAAAAACCATTCGGCATGGTACTCATCACTGATCTGTTTTTCATATTGGTGAATATCGATAAGCGCAAAATAGGCGATAGATAGGGTACGTTCCACCGGATCGCGGTCAGGCTTGCCAAATACCTGGAATTGCTCCATATATACATTTTTCAGACCTGTGCGCAGTTCAAGTACGCGGTTGGCTGCATCTTCAGGTGTTTCCGAGGGCTGTATGAAACCGCCCATCAGGCTCCACCTATTTTTTTCAGGTTCAATATTACGCTGTACGAGCAGCAATTTTAAATTCCATCCGTCAAACCCGAAAATAATACAATCCGTAGCTACCAGTATTCGTTTTTGACCAATATATCTTTGCATAATCGGTTTATAGTTATTTTACAAGTGTAATTATTATTATGGAAATGAAGAAATTTAGTGAGTAGTTGATTGTGTGAGTGGTTGATTAGGTTATATGGTGTTAAAACCTAATCAACTTAATCAACTACTCACCAACCATTAACTCACCCGTTTCCCCTGCAACAGCATATCCATTGCGTGGTCAAATGAGCCGGCCTGGATAACTTCGCCGGAGTTGACGAAGAATATTTCATCCGCATTTTCTATCGTGTTTAACCGGTGGGCTATAATTACCCGTGTGGTGGTTTCGGGCAGGTTGTTTAAAATATCGCTCAGCAACTTTTCAGTAATGGTATCTATATTGGCTGTGGCTTCGTCTAATATCAACAGATCTGGGTTACGTAAAACGGCGCGCATAAAGGCAATCAGTTGTTTTTGGCCTAAACTAATGCTATCGCCGCTTGAAAGTACTTTTGTATCCAGTCCCTGTTCAAAAATGGCAAGTAAACTGCCAAGGTTCGCCTCCAGTATAACTTGTTCCAGTTGCTCGTTGGTATGATCCACATACTTTTCGTTTCCGTAGAGGATATTTTCCCGAACAGTACCTGTAAACAAAAATGGTTCCTGCAAAATAAAGCCTATCTTTTTCGTTCTTTCCAGGGGATCATAAGTCCTGATATCCTTACCATCAAGCAATACCGTTCCCTTACTTGCATCATACAAACGCGCAATTATGGAAGCTGTGGTTGTTTTGCCGCCGCCGGTTGGGCCCACAAGTGCATAGGTTTTGCCGCGTTCCAGTTTAAAGCTGATGTTATGCAATATTTCCCTGTTCTCGTCATAGCTGAAATGCACATTCTTAAATTCCAGCAGTGTAGCCGACGGATCAGCTACGCTATCATCTACAGTTATTAAGTCATTTTCCAGTATCAATATTTGTGATATCCTGTCCCAGCCGGCTATAGCCGTTTGGAAAGTTGTCCACAATGCAGCAAGTTGCCGCAATGGGTTATAAAACTGGTTAGCGTATGACAGGTAACTCACCAGCAAACCGATCTCAAACTGTCCTATCGAAATAAGATAAATACCATATGCCAATACGACCAGTTGTGCAAAGGCTGAAAACAAACCATAAACTGGCACGTAGCTATTGTTAGCAATACCGGCCCCTATCGCGGTGTTGTAGTTATCCTGGTTGGCCTCATCAAACCGTTTGCGGAAATAATCGCGGCGGTTAAAGGCGATGATCACTTTAAAATTGTTAAGGCTTTCCTGTATCTCACCGCTCATGCCGCCTACACTTTTCAGGTTTTTGGCATTTTTTCTTTTAACCCATGGCGATGTTAAACTGGTGAATATTAAAATAATAACGGCAGGCACCAGCGTTGCAGCACCCAGTTTAATATTTATCGACAATAAAAATATCCCTGCCCCCACCATGGTGGCTATGCTGCCGATAAATTGCATTAACGATTGCGAAAAAAAAGTATTCAGTTTGTCGGTATCGTTGTTGATGCGCGATATAAGGTCGCCGGCTTTATTTTGGTTAAAAAAGCCCACCGGCAGTAATTGTATTTTATTAAAGATAGCATTACGCAGGGTAAACAGCATTCGCTGCCCTACCCCACCCATTAAGATAGTTTGCAGGTAGCTTGATAGTAAGGCAACCAGGTACATGGCCAATAAAATGCCGCAGTTTACCAACACGCCGTGATAGTCTTTATGCCGTACAAAAATGTATTTATCAATGGTATGGCCAATAATAAGCGGCCCCAGCAGGTTCAAGGTGGAGTTTACCAATATGGCTGTCAAAGCCATCCATAAATTTCGCCGCTCATGTTTTATTAATTGCAGCAGTTTACCAAGTGACGACCATGTGGACGACTTTGGTGCGTTCGCCTGGAGGTCATTTAGATTGTAGTTCATAGTTGCTGGTGCTTTGTTGCGAATTATATATTTGTACGTATTCGGGGCTGCTGTGCATCAGTTCGTCATGTTTACCAGTGGCCACAATTTCCCCTTGCATTAACAAGATGATCTGGTCGTAGTGCTCAACAGACGCTATTTTCTGTGTTACCGATATAAGCGTTAATCCGGGGTAATTCTTTTGTACATTGGCCAGTATCTTATTTTCGGTCTGGTTATCAACCCTCGCTGTAAAATCATCCAGCAATAAAACTTTAGGATCAATGGCCAATGCCCTTGCCAGCATAATACGTTGCTTTTGCCCTCCCGAAAGGCTGGAACCGCGTTCAGATACTATTGTACTCAGTTTTTCGGGCAGTGCATCCACAAAATCTCTTAATTCTGCCGTACTTATAGCTTTTTCCAATGATTCATCGGTAACTATATCACTAAAAGCTATATTCTCGCGGATACTCATATTAAAAATAATACTGTCCTGGAAAACGAAACCAACCTGGCGATGGAAATATTCGCTGTCGTACGCTTCAATAGGGCGGTCATCAAATAATACCTCTCCCGTAGTTTGCCTGATGAGCCCGGTGAGCAGGTAAAGCAACTGGGACTTACCGGCAGCTGTTGGGCCTATGATAGCGATCTTTGACCCTGCTTTTACCTTAAACGATACATTTTTAAGTGCAGGTTTTTGCCCATAGGTTATCGAAACATCTTTCATTTCGATATTTCCATATAAAGTTTCCTTTAAAACACCTTTTTCCGATGTATCCTCTGCTGTTAAAACTCCGTGTATCCTGTTAAATGAAGCCGTGGCCTGTGCTATAATATTGCTCATAAAGCCAATTACCAGTATCGGGAATATCAGTTGCGCGAGGTAGCTGTTAAAAGCGGCAAAATCGCCGAGGCTCATGGTATTGTTGATCACAAAATGGCCGCCCAAAGCTAAAATAGACAATGAGGCAATATTTGCGGTAAAAGTAATTACCGGTATAAGGCCTGAAAAAAGCCTTAAAATACCCAAACCAATATCCTTTGCCTCGGTATTCGACTTTAAAAATTTATCCAGTTCAAGTTGCTGTGAGTTAATTACGCGTATTAATGCCGACCCTAAGATGCTCTCGTTAATTACTTTATTCAGCCAGTCAATAACGCCGCTCCTTTTGATAAACAATACCCTCACTTTTTTTAACACATAAAAAAAGGTGCCCCCTATAACCGGGATGATGGCGATAATGCAAAGCCCGAGTTTCCAGTTAATAGTAAGTAAAAGTACGCTTGCGCCAAGGATTATAAATACCGACGATACAATTGAAACCAACGCCTGAGATACAAATAATTTGATAGAATCGGCATCGTTGGTAAGGTTGGTAAGCAATTTTGCGGGGGTTACCTGGTCTATAAAGGCATTGCTTTGTCGCGATATTTTGTCCGAAAGCCTCGACCGAAGGTCGCGTGCAACTTTTTCCGAGGTATAAGTTTGCAGGATGGTTTGCAGGTACGCAAAAATAAAGATCAGCAATACCGCAACAGTAAATGTAACCAGCGTTGGGTTTACATTAAAATGGGTATGGGTTAAATAGCTGTGTATATAAGCGTCTATACCGTGCGAAATAATTTTTGGCAGCCAAAGGGTAACGCCGTTACTAAATAGGGCAAATAAAATTAGCAGCGCAACCAAACCCCGATAGGGTTTCAGCAGGCTGAAAATGCCAGGTGACTTTGGTTTATTGTCAGGTTGTTTCTTCATTTCGCATTAATTACACTTTAACTATCGGCAAAAATAACCGCAGAATCAATGGATTTACCTGATTGCATAGAATAAATTTTTTTGCATCAGAAAAATCAAATAATACCGTTATCATCCTGACGTGCCTGGGGATGCAGACGATTGAGGAGCGTAAATATTTTAAGCGCGTTGTTGATTAAGTTAATTAAGTGAGTGGTTCGCTCGCTCGTTCCAACCCGATCAACTGCTCACCTAATCAACCCAGTCAACTTACTCCATGCGCCAATTGAAAAATAGTAAACAAGTGATGCGCTTCGTGGAGGAGGAAAAATTCTGTCCATTCTAAAACGTTCAATTTACCATATTTGGGATGAGTGCCTATGCGGTCAAGTTTATCGGGGGGCAGATGGGTGATCAAATGAAAGATAACTTCCCGGTCGGATGATATCTTTTTAAGCAGTTCATAGGTAGTAAAGGCGCAATATATTTCAAATTCATCGTCATCTTCGGCCTTGTAGGCAGCAAATTCCGGCGCATCATTGGTCAAAATTCTCCGCATCCTGTCCAAAAAAACAGGCTGATATTTGGCCAAATGGGCAATATTCTCGTGTATTGTCCATTTCCCTTTAATTACCCGCTGATTTAATTGCCTGTTATTCAGCTTTATGATAATAGAAGCAATTGTTTTATGCTGATTTTTTAGCCGTTCAGTAAGGGAAGAATAGATCATAATACTTTATTTAACGAAGTTTTATGAAAATAGTTGACATGTTTTTTCAAATTATCGGAGCGTTTTCAGAATTCACTTATTAGTTTTCCCAATGTTTTCAGGCTCCTTTCAATCTCATCATTGTAAGGTATCCCAAAACTTATCCTTATAAAATTTGTAAACCGGCTGTCTGTGCTGAATATTTGCCCTGGCGAAATACTGATATTATACGCTAAAGCCTTTTCGTAAAGCTCAAAAGCATCGATCTTTTTATTGAGCTCAATCCACAAGCCATACCCACCCTCCGGCCTGCTCACTTTAATATCGGTCGGAAAATATTCCGCTATTGCCTGGGTGTACCGCAGGCATTGTGTGTACAATGCTTTGCGCAGTTTACGCAAGTGCAGGTCATAACGGCCTGTTTCTAAAAAATGCCCTATAGCGGCCTGCGTTGGCGAAGCCGATGAAAGTGCATGGATTAGTTTAAGGTTAATGACCTGTGCCTTGAATTTACCCGGGATACACCAGCCCACCCTATAACCCGGCGCCAATGATTTTGATATGGATGAACATAACATTACCAAACCCTGCTTATCGAAGCTTTTGCAGGTACGCGGCCTTGTTTTGCCAAAGTACAACTCGCCATAAATGTCATCCTCAATCAAGGGCACTTCATGCTTTGCCAATAACTCGACCAGCCGCTTTTTTGCTTCGTTTGGCATACAGTAACCTAAAGGGTTACTAAATGTTGGCACAAACAGGCAGGCTTTAATTTGCTTTTCGCTGATGGCATTTTCTAAAAAATCAAGATCAAGTCCATCAACCGGATCAGTAGGTATTTCAATTATTTTAAGGCCGAGGCTTTGGATGGTAGTAAATATGCCGAAATAAGCGGGGCTCTCTATAGCGACCACATCACCGGGTTTTGTTACCGCGCGAAGGCAAAAAACCAGTGCCTCCATGCATCCCTGGCTGGTAACCACATCATCAGGCAATATATTGCCGCCCCAGCTAAAGGCCAGCCGCGCAATTTGCTTGCGCAGGTTTTCATTTCCCTGTATCGAATCGTAATTTATACAGCTGTTATTACTCAGCCGAATAGCTTCCATCATCGATTTGTTGAGCTTTGCCTGCGGCAGCAAGGATAAGGCAGGCGCCGACCGTGATAACCGTACAATACTATCGCCGGAAAAATTACGATAAACCAGCTCGATCATCTCGTCGAGGCTAAGCTTTTTGCTTTCCCTTACTTGCCTTTCCGGTTTGCGCTCGTCAAACGACCGTGCGGGCGTATATCTGACATAATAACCCGATTTCGGCCTGGCCTCTATTAACCCTTTTATCTCTAACTGAACATATGCCTTATAAGCCGTGCTCAGGCTTATGCCCTGCTCACTGCTTAATGCCCGCACCGATGGTAATTTTTCGCCGGTTTTTAATAGTTGCCCACGTATCTGACTGCCTAAGCGCTCGGCTATTTGCAGGTACAAAAAATCTTCGTCGTGTACCGGGGTTATAGTTGAATTGTCTCTCATCATTATAATAGCAAGAAGCGGGTTTCAAATAATAAAGCTAATCAGGAACTTTGGTGAAGAGAATCAAGATTTAAGAACCAGGAATCAAGGCAAAAAGAAATTGATCATTCTTCAACCTATCCTGGTTCTTGCTTCTTGACTCTTACCCACCCCATCTGTTATGCGCAAAAATAATAAATCTGCATCTGTTTTATTAATAAATTATATTTCATTTTTGTACCGATATAAAATATCATGAAAGAAACCATAACAAAACCGGAAATTGGATTAGACCCCGCCGACTGGAATGACATTAAAACTTTAGGCCACCAGATCATTGATGATATGGTTGATTATTTAAAAAATATAGGCGAAACAAAAGTATGGACGCCAATTCCGCAACAGGTTAAGGATGAGTTCAAAAAGCCTGTCCCTCATCAGCCCTCGGATATTTTTGAAATATATGAAGAGTTTAAACAAAACATTCTTCCTTACCCAGCTGGGAATATCCATCCAAAGTATTTCTCGTGGGTCCAAGGCACCGGTACGCCAATGGGCGCATTTGCCGATCTGCTGGCTGGCGTTATGAACAATAATGCCACCATCGGCGAACAAAGCGCGTTATATGTGGACAAACAGGTAGTAAACTGGTGTAAAGAGCTGATGAATTATCCCGCCGATGGCAACGGGATATTGGTTAGCGGCGGATCGATAGCCAATATTACCGGCCTTATAGTTGCCCGTAATACCATCATTCAAAATGCAAAAAACGCCGGCGTATATGCTGCCAACGGTAAATTAACCGCCTATTGCAGCGCAGAAACACACAATTGCCTCGGCAAGGCTGCCGAAGTTATCGGCATTGGCAACGAGCAGTTAAAAAAAATACCTGTAAATGAACGCTATGAAATTGATGTTGAGGCACTGAAAAGCAAAATACAAGAAGATAAGGCCAATGGTTATATCCCTTTCTGTATCATCGGCAATGCCGGTACGGTAAATACCGGCGCAATTGACCCGCTGGATGAGCTTTTGCAAATAGCACGGGACGAAAAAATATGGTTTCATATCGATGGCGCTTTTGGGGCGCTTGCAAAGCTGGTTCCTGAATACCAGAAAAGATTAAAAGCAATCGAAGAAGCCGACAGTGTAGCATTCGATCTGCATAAATGGATGTATATG
>Ga0207029_10104_pt1 | contig 23104 bp, 18 predicted proteins | sample Alteio_BWMinCont_39_FD_153282 | JGI IMG/M metagenome (GOLD analysis project Ga0207029, IMG submission 153282) | Enriched cells from forest soil in Barre Woods Harvard Forest LTER site, Petersham, Massachusetts, United States -... | ecosystem: Environmental > Terrestrial > Soil > Temperate forest >...
CCAAAATGGCCTAAACCCGCACAATTCCTTTTTAGGGGAGCGTGGCGCTTCGGGATTTGCACGCATAGCGCGTGAACCTCACACATGACGCGTCGCGAAAACCACATTCATGTTACATTCAAACCGCCGACCATTTTAAATTCGCAATTTCATCTGGTATTTCATATGCTGTTCTCACCGTTCCAACATCCATGGCTTAAGAATATGAAACGTGTCCTCCACTCATCGGTCATCGGCTCCCTGATGCTCCTGGCCTTGCTGCCCTTGCGCGCCGACCAGATGATTCCCCTGCCCATCGAGAAACTTTCGGCGCGCGCCGACTTGATCCTGCACGGCACCGTCACCAGCACCACCGTCCGGCGCGATCCCGCAGGCCGGATTTACACCGCCGTCGACCTGCAAGTGGACGATGTTTGGAAGGGCAGTTTGACGACGAATCATTTCACCATCGTTCACGGGGGCGGCGTCCTCGGTGAGGAAGCCTCGGTCGTCTCCGGCGAAGCGGATTACGCCGTGGGTGAGGAACTCGTCTGTTTTCTGGTTTTGAATCAACGCGGCGAAGGCGTCAGCATCGGCCTGTCTCAGGGAAAATTCAATGTCTGGAAGGACCCCGCCACCGGCGAAAAACTCGCGCATAACCGGTTCCACGGCCTTCATCCGGCCGCTGCTAATCCCAGCCCTGCCGCCGTTCCCGGGCGCGCGGCTCCTATTATCAACCGGCTGACGCTTGCCGACCTGAAACAACATGCCGTCGGAGGTGCCAAATGAAATTTCACAACGCAACCACCCTGTCGGCGACCACCCTTATCCTTCTGGCCGGCTCCATGCCGGGCCATGGCTTCGATTTCAACTACAATTCAAGCGGCAACGCGCAGCACTGGTCCTTCAACCCGCCCGACCCGAGCATCAGCACCAACGTATTTAATCGTAACACCCATTCCATCCGTTTCTTCATCGCGTCGGACGGTTATTCCACCACAAATACCGCCGCCGAACTGAACGCGGTGCGAAACTGCTTCGGCCAATGGCAGTCCGTCCCCAACACCATCGTCAAATATGAGGACGCCGGGCTCGTGGCTCCCGGCTATGATGTGAACACCTCGGACAATACCAACGTCGTGTATTGGGCCAAGACCAGCACGGTCGTGAATGGAGGAATGAACGACATAAGCGGGGCACTGGCCGTCACATTCTCGAGTTTCACAGATCCCGGCAACGAAATCCTGCAGTTCGACATCGTCATTAATGGCGTCGAAAATGGTTGGTTCACCGATTTCAATGATACGGACGATCCGAACAACTTTTTCGTGGAAGGCTCGCTCGCCCACGAGATCGGGCATTCTCTCGGCCTGAGTCATGCCGCCATCGGCGGAGCGACCATGCTATACTCTGGCCAAACCGGCGTGGATACCCAGGCGGGTCTCTCGGTGGATGAAGTCGCCTTCGCGCGCACTCTTTATCCCAGCGGAAACATACAGACAACTTTGGGCAACCTCAAAGGCACCGTCACCAAGAGCGGGTCGCCGGTATTCGGCGCCGCGGTGATCCTCGAGGGCACCAATGGAAATCTGGCCGGCGGCACCGTAACGCTGGCTAACGGAACCTACATCCTCAACTCCGTCCCTCCGGGCAACTACAACGTGCGCGTCTGGCCGCTCGATCCCTCAAGCGCCGCCAATTGGCTGATTCAGGGCCAGGACATTTCGAGTTCATTCGACGGTGCGGACACCAGCTTTCTGCCAACCGGCAACACGCCGGTGACTCTCGCCGCGGGAACCACCAACACCCTCAATTTAACCGTCACCAATGGCACTCCGGCGTTTCGCATCACTTTGATCCGAACACCCGTCACCGATCCGGGCTCCTACTCAATAATCTCGTTGCCCACAACAATAACCCCCGGACAAAGCAATTACACCATCGGCGTGTTTTCGGCTGACCTGCCAACCAGTGGCGCCACCTTCACCATCACCGGCGACGGCTTAACCTTGGGTTCTCCGACTTATGATCCGGATGGGAGTGTTTTCACCGGCTTGAACGGCATTTCCATGTCCATCAGTGTTGCCAGCAATGCCACCCCCGGCCTGCGCACGTTCATCGTGCAACAGGGCGGAAACGTCGCCTACGCCAACGGTTTCCTGGAAGTCCTGCCTCTCATACCGGATTACAATTTCGACGGCCTCGATGACCGCTTCCAGCGTCAATATTTCTTTCCCTTCACTTCAACCAATGCCGCTCCCAATGCCGACCCCGACGGCGACGGCGTCAACAATTATGCCGAATATGTTGCCGGCACCGACCCGACTGATCCCACTTCGTTCTTGAAAATGTTGAGCACGACCACTGCGGCCAATGGAACAACCGTCGTCTGGCGGAGCGTGGCGGGAAAACAATATCAGCTCATGAGCCGCACGGACCTCGGTTCGGGCAGTTGGCAGAATGTCGGTTCCCCTCTAGTGGCCAATGGCGCCACGGCGCAACAACTGGACAGCAGCGCAACCAACGGCATCCACTTTTATAAGGTGCAGGTGTTTCCGTGAAGCTCCCCGTGGAATTTTCGGAACGCAATTAATTCCCAGCCTACTGATAGACTCGTACAAGATTACCCGGCGTGCTTTTTGTTGAACGCCACCACGTCTGCGTATCGCACCCCGGTACCGCCAAAAATATCCAGCGCCGAACCAATGGTCAGGTGAATCCTCCCCTGCCCCAGCCGCGTCACTTCTTCAAGGTCAGCAAGCGAATTAGCCCCGCCGGCATACGTCGTGGGAATCGGCGACCACCGGCCAAGGTCCTCCACCAATTCCCGGTCAATCCCGCGACAAAGGCCTTCCACATCCACGGCATGGACCAGAAATTCGGCGCACGAAGCCGCCAGCGTTTCCAGCGATTCCCTCCTCAACTCCAGATCGGTGAAGTTTTGCCAGCGGTTCGTCACCACAAAATATTTTCCATCGCGGCGGCGGCAGCTCAAGTCCAGCACCAGCCGCTCCCGTCCAATGACCTTGACCAGCGCAGCCAGCCGGTCCCAATTCACTTTTCCGCCCTGGAACACCCACGACGTGACAATCACGTGCGAAGCCCCGTTTCCCAGGTACCCCGGCGCATTTTCCAGATTGATGCCCCCGCCGATTTGCAGGCCGCCCGGATAAGCCTTCAGCGCCGCGCGGCCTGCTTCCTCATTTCCCGGCCCCAGCATGATGACGTGGCCGCCCGCGAGTCCGTCCCGACGGTAAAGCTCCGCATAATAGACACTGGAGCGATCCGAAACGAAATGCGTGCGTAGCGCGGACGGGCCATCGCCAAGCGTGCCGCCGACGATTTGCTTTACCTTGCCTTCATGCAGATCAATGCAGGGACGAAACATCGCCTGATACTAATATGCCGCAAGACCGGAGTCGAGAGGCCTGAATACCATCAAAAATCGTTCACCAAACCTTGAATCCCCTATTCAATTAGTGTAGTTTCGACGGCCTCGCTATTAAAGTAGCGGGGAGAGCAACATTAACCAGCAAACTTAATTGATTTATGGCACTCCGTTTAGGCGATATGGCGCCGAATTTCTCGGCGGACACGACCGAAGGCAAGGTTGATTTTCATCAATGGCTCGGCACTGGCTGGGGCATTCTTTTTTCGCATCCCCGGGACTACACACCCGTCTGCACCACCGAGCTCGGCACGGTCGCGAAGATGAAATCGGAGTTTGACAAGCGAAACGTCAAGGTCATCGCCGTCAGCGTCGACCCGTTGGACTCGCACGAAGGCTGGATTTGCGACATCAACGAGACGCAAAAAACCACCATGAATTTCCCCATCATCGCCGACCCGCACAAGCAAGTCGCGCAACTCTACGACATGATCCATCCGAACATGGACGACACCGCAACGGTCAGGTCGGTCTTCATCGTCGGGCCGGACAAAAAGGTGAAGCTGACACTGACGTACCCTGCCTCGACCGGGCGTAATTTTCTGGAATTGCTGCGCGTGATTGACTCGTTGCAACTGACCGCCAAACATAAGGTCGCGACACCGGCGAACTGGGTGGACGGCGAGGATTGCATCATTTCGCCGGCGGTGAAGGACGAAGACATCCCGGCGAATTTTCCCAAGGGCCACCGCCGCATCAAGCCGTACCTCCGCTACACGCCGCAGCCGAACCGTTAATCGACTTCGGCTTCTCATATCCGATCACCGGGCGACACCTGGATCGCTGAGAGTCGCCATCTCGCCGCGCGCTCTGGGCAGCAAAAAACAGAGCCCCGCCGCGACCAGCATTCCGACGCCCAGCACATTGAACGGAACGCGCGTGCTCCCATACGCATCCTTCAACCAGCCGACAATGGACGGCCCAACGAAACCGCCCAGGTTGCCGATCCCATTCACCAGTCCGATGACCGTGCCCATCACATACCGCGGCATCGTTTCCGCCGGGATCGACCAGAACGGCGCCATCGCCGCAAACGGCCCAGGTATCGCCAGGCACATCAGCGCGTACGAAAGCCAGAAGTTCTCCCGCGTCAACACACTCCCGATCAAACTCACGCCGCTGATCAAATAGACCGCCGCCGCATGCCCGCGCCGCTCGCGTGTCTTGTCCGAATGCCACGAATTCACAATCATGAAAATGGCGGTCACCACGTAGGGCACCGCAAATAAAACACCATACTCCTTGGCGTTAAAATTCTGCCCCTTCAGTCCGTCAGTGAGAAAAGTCATGCAGCCGTAGGCGGCACAGTTGTGAAGAAAATAAATGGCCACCATGACTAACAGTTCCGGCCGCATAAGCCCCTCCAGGACCGAACGTTTCTTCACCGGTTCAAGCTCCACCGATTCGCGCGCCAGGGTCTTTTCCAGATGTTCCCGTTCCTCCGTAGAAATCCATTTCGCGTCGCGCGGGCGGTCATAAATGAACGTCCACCAGATCGGCAGCCAGACGAAGGGCAGAATCCCCTCCAGAATGATCATCTTTTGCCAGCCGTACACCCCCAGCAGCCAGCCGGTGATCGGGGCCGACGCCACCACGGCCAGCGGCTGGCACAGATTCCAATAACCGTTCGCCCGCGCGCGTTCCGATCGCGGAAACCAGTGTGTCAACAAGACGACCATCGTCGGAAACACCCCGCTCTCCGCCGCGCCCAGAAAAAACCGCATCACCTCAAACTGCCGGAACGTCTTCGCCATCCCGCAACCCACCGCGCAGGCGCCCCAGAGCACCAGGAAAATCGCAATTAACTTCTTCGCGCTCCAGCGGCTCGCGAGGTAACCCGCCGGCATCTGCAAAAGCACATACCCCAGAAAAAATATCCCCGCCGCCTGCCCCTTCATCTGGTCATCCATGGCCAGGTCCTTCATCATGTTCGAAATCTTCGGGTCCAGCGCCAGCGAGATGTTCGTTCGATCAATGTACGAGATGGTGTACATGATCAGCGCGGCGGGAATGATGCGCAGCCAGCGTTGTTGGATCATGGGCGTGGGCGGCATTCAGTTTTATAACTTGTCTCGCGCGGATGCGTCGATGACATTTTCAACTCCCTGTCGTTTCAAATCCCCGGACGCCGCATCATTGATTCGACGCCGAAGCCGGGGGCGCGCCTTGCATCGCGGCCTTCTCCAATGCCCTCACCACCACCCCCGACGTGAGGACTTCCGGCAACACCTGCGGCGGCGCGTCCGGGTCTCGCGGATAAACCAGGACCAGCGGCACTCCGGCGCGCTCGTAACGATTGAGCTCCGCCACCACCGTCGCGTCCTTCACGAAACTGTTCTCCAGCAGCGCCACCGCGTTTAACTCCTTCAACTTCGCGCGCACGCTTGCGGATTCCAGCGCCGGCCTCACCACCGTCTGGCACGTCAGGCACCACTTGGCGGTAAAATCAACCAGCACCGGCCGCCCCGTTGCGCGGGCCGCCGCAATCGCTTCCGGACTCCACGGCTGCCAGTCAATTCCCTCCGGCGCGGCGCTCAATTTGCCGCTCCCCGGCGTCACCGCCATCGGATGACGCCAGTCAAGTTCTCCCTCCAAAACAAAAGCATACGCAATCACAAAGAGCGCAATACTCACGGCCATCGCCAGTCCCCTACCCGACCGTCCGCGCTGCACAAATTGCCCCCACACCCACGCCACCAACCCCATCAACACCAAAAACATCCCCAGCCACAAATCGCCGTTCTCGCCAAAATTGGGAGCGGCCAGTGTGAACAGCCACACCGCCGTCGCAAGCATCGGAAAACCCATCGCCATTTTGAACCGCTCCATCCACGCGCCGGGTTTCGGCAGCAGTCTCAACCACGCCGGTTGCCACGAAAGGACCACATACGGCGCGGCCAGCCCTGCACCAACCGTCAGGAACATCAGGACAATAATCAGCGGCTTCTGCGTAAAGGCAAAACCCAGCGCGACTCCCAGCGCCGGCGCCGTGCAGGGCGTCGCCAGCGCCGTGGCCAGCACTCCGTTAAAAAACGCCCCCGCATTCCCTTCCTTTGCCGCCAGGTTGCCGGCCGCTCCCATCACCCGTCCGCTCAAATTAATCTCGAACACCCCGAACAGATTCAGTGCCACCAGCGTCACCAGCACAGTCATCGCCACCACAAATTGCGGATTTTGAAACTGCATTCCCCAACTGGCCGCGTGGCCCGCCAGCTTTGCTCCGATCACGAGGAGTGCCAGCGCGAGAAACGATACCAAAACTCCCGCGCCGTATATTAAACCCAACTTTCGCACCTGGCGGGGCTCCTCCTTGCCCTGATTTACAAACCCCAGAATCTTCAGCGCAATCACCGGCAATACGCACGGCATCACATTCAGAATCAACCCACCCAGGAATGCATACAGCAGTTTCTGCCACAATGAACCCGTCGCCGCGCCAATTGGCAAACCGGGCCCCGCCGCCTTCGACACCCCGATCGGCAGGCTCACCTCATACGCCACCGTCCCGTCCGCCGATGGTCCAACCAGCAGCCCCGAAATCTTCTCCGGCCAGTTGCCTTCCAGCTTCTTGACCTCTTTTCTGATTCGAATCCGGCCTGCGTCGCCGGCCACGGAATCCGTTTTCGACTGCACGTCGAACTTGTCGCTGCTGTCGGGATAGAAATCGGCGTTTTGCACCGGTTGCGCCGCCGGCCATTCCAGTATAAGCGGCCGCGTGTCTCCGTGGGCCGATTTTTCCCACCACGCCTTCGCCGCGAGTCCCGCCCCCGGCAACGGCATTTTTTTCTGCCATGTATCAAAATTCGCCGCATCCGCCGACGGTTTTGTTTCCGCGCCCACACTGAGCGAGGCATGGACATTCGCGCTTCCCGGAATGCACTGGACCTCGCATTCGAGCCATGAAACCTTCGCCGCAAGTTCCAGCGGTCCCGCGGCCACGTCAGAAGCCAGCTTGAGCGGAACGATCAACACCACCTCATCCGTGTAAATGTAGGTCGTCAATTCATCCGCCGGAAGTTTTTCCGGTATCGGCCACTGCACTTCGCCCGCCGTGACACCCTTCGGCAGGTCCCACGCGACTTTCGTCGCAATCCCCGAACCGCCGGGGTTGCGCCAATACGTATGCCAGCGCGGCTGCATCCTCAGCCGGATGCCCGCCATCACCGTATCTCCCGGTCGCGCCGTGTCCGATGCCAGAATCAAGCTCGCCCGCGTGGTGGCCGCATGGACCCGCCCCGCAAAACCGCAAAACACCACCGCAGCAAGCATAACCAGCACACCCCAATGGATTGCGCGAATTCGGATGCCGTTGTGCTCAGTTCGTCTCATATTGCTATACCGCATAGTATAGTCGTAGTTTTCCGTTTGACCATTACAGCTCTTGTTGCAAATTCTTTTGCGCCATAATACCCTGAATGGCCATGCTTCCGCCACTTAAACCGGGGTTTCACAAGTGGTTATGTTCTGGGGACCAGATCTTTCCCGCCGTGCTCGCCGCCATTGATTCCGCCCAAAAAACTATCCGCCTCGAAACCTACACCTACGGGGGCGGCCCGCTGGGCCAGCGGTTCCGCGACGCCTTGATAAAAGCCCTCCAGCGTGGCGTCAAGGTGCAAGTCCTCGTTGATTCCTTCGGTTCGATGTCGTTGCCTTTCGGTTTTTGGGACCCGTTCACGGCCACGGGCGGTGAGGCGCGCTGGTTCAATCCCGTTTTTCTCAAGCGGCTCGGCTTCCGCGATCACCGCAAGCTCCTCGTTTGCGATGAGGAAACCGCCTTCGTCGGCGGCTTTAACTTCTCCACCGTCTACGAAGGCGACGGCGTCAGCAAAGGCTGGTACGACATCGGCCTCCAAATCGTCAGCCCGCTCGCCGTCCAACTGGCCGCCGCCTTCGACGAAATGTTCGCCCGTGCCGATTATCAGCACAAGCGCTTCACCCGCCTGCGACCTTCCTCCTCCAAGCGAAACATACCCCTCGAAGACGGCCAGCTCCTATTGACCGGCCCGGGCCGCGGTCGCAACCCCTTCACCCGCGCCTTCCGCGGCGATCTCAAGCACGCGTGCACCGTGCAGATCATCGCCGCCTATTTCCTCCCCACCTGGGCCATCCGCCGCGACCTCATCCGCATCGCTCGCCGGGGCGGCAAGGTGCAGTTGCTTTTCCCCGCCAAATCCGACGTGCTGCTCTCCCAACTCGCCTGCCAGAGTCTTTACCGCCGGTTGCTGCGCGCGGGCATCGAGATTTACGAATATCAACCCCAAATCCTTCACGCCAAACTCATCATGGTGGACGACGCCGTTTACGTCGGCTCCTCCAATCTCGATCCGCGCAGCCTTCACCTCAATTACGAGCTGATGATACGCTTCACCGGTAACCAGGACCTTGCGACCGAAGCGCATGGCATCTTCAACCGCGACCTCACTCATTGCCGTCAAATCACGCTCGACGCCTGGCGCAAATCCCGCACTTGGTGGCGCCGATTCCGCCAGCGTTGGGCTTATTTCATCCTCGTCCGCCTCGACCCCTACATCGCCCGCTGGCAGCAAAAACGAATGCCCAACTAGTCGCTCATTCGTCAAGGTCTCAACTTCATCCCAACGCTGCTCAAAATTCGCCAGCACGCCGAAAAAACGTCTCCCCTGTAAAAATACGACCACGTTTCGCGCAAGCGAACAACCCAATTGGGGTACCTAACTTGTGGCGGGCTTGAGAAGCCAAACATCGAGGATTTACGGTCCTGATCTGTGCGAACTTTCGTGAAACTTCGCGTAACATCCCGCAATTATCCGAACTTTTCCGCGCCATCGGCCGCCTTTTTCACACCTCAGAGGCTTTGCCATTTTCCCTTAACTCCCAACTTCCCTATACGCTGGAAATTAACCACTTACGTCGAATCAGGCGGGAAGAGGCGGGAAGACCCAGCCGTTGAAGTGGAAAAGCCGGTTTGCCGCGCCGTTTCCCGACTTCGGTACATTGGATCCAAGCCCCGCTTGGCTCAACTCTCAACCAACAACCATTTATCAAAGAACCACGCCACCTCCCGCAATCGGGAAGCGATAAATTCGCTCGGTTCCTTTTCTCCTCCTCCGACCAACCACCAACCGCAAAACTCTAGCACAGGACTTCGCCCTGTCAAATCGGCCTCGCATCAGCAGAGCAAAAACCGGCTTCCTGCCAACGCGGGGCATCGGTCACGGCGCAGGTTCTACCTCCGTTATTGAGGGCCTTGAACCGGGTCTTCGTCTCAATCACGGTGAACTCAGGCGGTAAAAACCCGGTTGGTCGCTGGTGATGGGAAGCGTCACGACGAATTGCCCGTTGGCGATGGTGGGGGGGGAAGGGTAGGTTGACACTAACAAACCCCGCGGCGCCTAAATCCACCGTCTTTTGCAAATACCAGCCGGGGTAGTTGGTCGGCCACGATAAAGTAACGAACCCTCCGGAAACACTCAGGGTCAGTTGGGGCTCAATGGTCAGGCGGAAAACGGTGCCAATATCTATCGTGCCGCCCTGGGAAGTCGTGCCATAGAAGCTGCCGTCGCTGCCCTGCACCAGCCCGGCAAGGGGAGCTGCGCCATCACTAACGCGGGAGAAAGAATACGCTCCGGAGAATGCTCCGTTTGTGCTTATCTTGAACACGGTGCCAGAGCTAGAAGACCCACCGTTATAAGTCGTGCCATAGAAACTGCCGTCGCCGCCCTGCACCAGCCCGGCAAAGGGATTCGCGCCATTAATACCGCCCGTGAATGAATACAAATTGCTCAGCACCCCATTGGTGCTGATATTAAACACGGTGCCATGCGTATTCGTGCCGCCGTTTGCGGTCGTGCCATAGAAATTGCCATCGCTGCCCTGCACCAGCGCGCCCTCGGGATTCCCGCCATCATTGGCGCCGGTGAACGAATACAAATTGGTCAACGCCCCGTTGGTGCTTATTTTGAACACAGTGCCATGGCCGCCATTTGTGCCGCCGGCGGATGTCGTGCCATAGAAATAACCGTCGTTGCCCTGCACCAACCCGGTTGTGGGATTTGCGCCATCATTAGTCCCGGTAAAGATATACAAATTGCTCAGTGCCCCATTGGTGCTGATTCTAAACACTGTGCCATTGCTCGAACTGCCCACGTATCCGGCGGTCGTGCCGTATAAATAGCCGTCGCTGCCCTGCGCCAGCCCGGCGAGGGGAGTTGCACCATCATCGCCGCCGGTGAATGAATACAAATTGGTCAGCACCCCGTCGGTGCTGATTTTGAATACGCTGCCGGAGGCGTTCGTGCCGCCATTTGCAGTCGTGCCGTATAAATATCCGTCGCTGGCCTGCACCAGCCCGGCGTAGGGATTTGCGCCATCGGGGCCGCCGAATGAATACAAATTGGTCAACGCCCCGTTGGCGCTGATTTTGAACACGGTGCCATTGCCGCCATTCGTGCCGCCATTTGCAGTCGTCCCATAGAAATTGCCGTCGCTGCCCTGCACCAGCCCGGCCTGGGGACTTATGCCATCGTTGGTGCCGGTGAAGGAATAAAGGTTGGTGAAGACCACGCCGGCCGGGGTTCCAAAAGCGGGCAGCACGAGCCCGGCTGCCCAGAGCACTCGCCTCAGTAGGGCCAACCGGGGCTTCCTGCTGGCGCAAGGATCGGTCACGGCGCAGCGTTTGGTTCCGTTATCGAGTGTCGTAAGCTGGGTTTTCATCGACGCGGGTTGGGTTTTCATAACGGTTACCTGGAATATTGACCGCAAAACTGACGTGAGCCGAAGATGGGTTTCGCCGTGACCGAAATCACACCCGGCAAACAACCGGTGAATTCAGCCTTTCGGGCATGGACACAGGTCATGCGCTTCATAGGAACAGTCGATTCAGTTTCCCGGCGCCAAGCGGAAGTAATACCAACAATTAGACCAACTGTCAAGGTTCGTTTGTTAAAATCCAACGGGACGACCAGGGCGAAATCAGCAGAGCGGTTGATCTATTAGAGACGGTCTTGCTTTGCACAAATCATTTCGAAGTCTGGTGGAGTGAAAGCTCCGGGGCTGGTCCTTCCCCCTCTCTCCGACCGGCCAAACTTTAGCACAGACTTTTCCCAAGTCAAATCAGCCTCGAAGAGGCTGGGCATTATTCTCATCGTTATGATAAGTGGGTCTTTGTTTGGTTTGCAGAACCACGAACTGGCGTTTTGGAACCAATAATGTCAGCCACTTGCTCGGGACTATGCGAATAGTGCCGTTTTTTCAAAAAACCAGCATACTTGAGTTTGAAACAGGGTGTCATGTCACCATCAAGAACATTCGTACCGACAAATGATAAGAACTCCAGGCGAGGCATTCGCCGAATAAAATTCAGGCTCGATATGTTTCCAGAATCCGATAAAATTGCCTTCCGCAGTCGCTTCAGCACTCGAATATACGTGATATCTTTGATCTTTTTGCAGTGGCTGATTTCTAACTCTTGCAAGGCTCCAGCGAGTTTGGAGATTGGACGAATATCCTCGAGTTGATAGCAATAACTGAGACCCAATTTCTTCAGCTTCGAGAGCGCTTCAATGCCCCGTACCGAGCGGATGGGAGACAAGATGATATGTAAGTCGTCGAGGTGCTTCAGGGCTTCCATTTGGCTTAAGTCCCGGCACTTGGGTTTATATCCTCGCAGCCACAAACGTTTAAGTAATTTGGCCGCAAGAAGAGTTCCTTCGATTTGTGGGCTCCAATCGGTGGATAGGTCGGACAGCGCCGGAAGTTCGGATAGACGTATATCATGCGTGAAAATAACGGACAGCGACGCTAAACGAGGGAGCTGGTAGAGACCGCCATAGTCTGAAAAACCACGTTGCATGGAAATGCCCGTGACATGCTTGCACTCGCATAGGAAATCAACGTTGTCCAGATGGTATCCATGGTAAGGACTAATATGCAGCCAGTTAATCTGCTTCTGGTTGCAGTATTCGATGCACTCAGGCAATCGATCACTCTCGACCACTAGCAGTTGTTTGCCACCGGCCCATCGGCTAAATCTAAATCCGTCGATAAGTATTTCAGGCATTTGAATGAAAGCAGGTCGATTCCTCGTATCGCAGTAGTTTCACATTTCATCCCCAACCTCCCCTCCCTTTCCCCCTCTTTTCCATCCTCCAGCCCGGCCCATGCCGGGCTGGAAGATTTCAAACTCACACGCTCCAGCCAGACCGATACTTGGCGTGAATCAACTGGTCCGCCTCCGGGCAGTTCGGGCATTTCATGTTCGCCGAATCCCATTCCAGCTTCATCTTCTTGCCCAGGCGCAATGCCAGGTTGCCCAGCAGCACAATCTCGCTGAACGGCCCCGACACCGCAAAATTCGAGCTCGCCGCCGGCCCGCCCTTGCACGCCCGGATGAAATCCATGTACGGATCGTTCCCCGGCACGCGCGGAATCGTCTGCTCCGGCATCTTGTAATCCGCCATGCTCGATTCCGGCAGCAGCCGCGGGTGATCGGTGTATTCACCCGACCGTATCTTCCCCTTCTCGCCGATGAAAATCGTCCCGCTCTGCCCGAACTGGCCTTCCATCTCCTTCGGCCGTTCCGGCAGCTTGCCGCCGTCATACCAGTACAACGTGCAGGCAGCCATGTCGCCCCGCGCCGGAAATTCATACTTCAGGATGGACCAGACCGGCGCCATTTCCGTCTGAACCGCCGAGACATCCACCAGTTCCACGCTCGTTGGCGCGCCCAGTTTCAACGCCCAATTCGCCCCGTCCATCACATGGCACGCCATGTCACCGAGCGCCCCGCAGCCAAAATCCCACCAACCGCGCCAGCTAAAGGGATGATACACAAACTCCCCGTACCTTTGATTCGGCGGCGTCTTCGCTGGATCCACGTAGTTCGCCCAGCGTGACAAATAAGGCCGCTCCGGCGCCGGCCCGATCCACAGTCCCCAATCCAGGCTCTCCGGCGGCTTCTCCGAACCCGGGGGACGGTCCCGGCCCTGGGGCCAGATCGGGCGGTTCGTCCAGCAATGCGCCTCCTTCACCTGCCCGATTGCGCCCGACCAGATCATTTCGCAAAGCTGGCGGATGTCGTTGCTCGCGTGGCCCTGGTTGCCCATTTGCGTCGGCACCTTGTACTCCTTCGCGGCCAGCGTCAACGCGCGCGCCTCGCTCACCGTGTGCGTCAGCGGCTTCTGGCAATAAACTCCCTTGCCCGCCTTGATGGCCTGCATCGCCGCCGGCGCATGTTGGAAATCGGGAATGCTGACCGTCACCGCGTCCGCCGTCTTCTCCTTCTCAATCATCTCGCGGTAATCCCGGTACGTCTTCGCCCCGGGCCACCGCTGCTTCGCCGCGGCCAGGCTGTCGGCGTCCACGTCGCACAACGCCACGATATTCTCGGTCCGCGAAAGCGCCATCGAATCCACCTGGCCCTTCCCGTTCGTGCCGATGATGGCGATATCCAGGGATTCGTTGGGTGACTTGATTCTCGCGCGCGCGACGTATGTGCCCGCGGCCAGCGAACCCGCGGCCAGCGCTGTCGTATAAAGAAATTGGCGGCGGCTCAGCGAGCGTTGGGAAAGTTCAATGCGCGTCGGTTTGAATTTGTCGTTGGATGTGGACATGGCTCTTTGTTAAATCTTCCCTCCCGCCGCGACAAGTAAAATCTCCGGGAAATCGTCCTCCGGCTTGTCCTCTTTTTTGATGACCCAATCGAATCCAAACCCTCCCGGTTGGCACAATCCCGCTTGTCAGCAATTGTCCCCCCGGTTTACCTTATGCCATGGCTAAAACGCAAAAAAACCTCGCTACCACCAGAATCCCTCTGCTTTCCGGTCCTCGGACCCGTCTCATTTTGACCTGCACCCTTGTTGGCTTGAACCTCATTTGCGCAATGAAATCGTCCGCCGACGACCTCGTGCCGCTCGATATCAAACTGCCTCCTCCCGCCTTTGTCGGCACCCCCAGGGACGTCAAGGCCGGCTCCGATGTCGAACCGGTATCCGACAAACCCCGCCCGCCGCTCATGGTCCCCAAGGGCGTCTCGAATCTCGCCCCGGGCGCAACCGTCACCTCCAGCGATACCAACGCCACTCCCGCTGGCCTGAAGAAATTGACCGATGGGGTCAAGGACGCCGCCGATGATAACGTGCTGTTGCTCCGCAAGGGCGCCCAATACGTCCAATTCGACCTCGGCAGCCCGCAGGAGATTTACGCCATCGTCGTCTGGCACGCGCACGAATCCCCCAAGGTCTATCACGGTGTCGTCGTCCGCCTCGCCGACGACGCGGCCTTCACGGAAAACGTCCGCACTCTCTTCAACAACGACACCGCCAATGCCACCGGCCTCGGAGCGGGCACCAATCGCGAATACTTCGAATCCTACGAAGGCAAGCTCATTGACGCCGCGGGCGCCAAAGCCCGCTTCGTCCGTCTCTACTCCAAGGGCAGCACCGACAGCGCGTTGAACGAATACACCGAAGTCGAGATTTACGGGCGACCGCCGAAATGAGCCGGGCCGTCACGCTGGGTCTGTTGCTGGCGCTCGCCGCCGCGCTCGCGCTCCGATGCCCGCAACTCGCCAGCCGGCCCATGCACAATGACGAGGCGAACAACACGATAAAATTCCGCGACCTCTGGGAACACGGCTCCTTCCAATACGACCCCAACGAATTCCACGGCCCCACCCTCTATTACCTGACCCTTGCCTGGGAAAAACTCACCGGCACCCCGCGTGATTTTTCCCAATTCACCGAAGCCCGCTTCCGCCTCGTCACCGTCCTTTTCGGCGTCGGCCTCATTCTCCTGCTTCCGTTGATCGCCGATGGCCTCGGCCGCCGCGCCACCAATTGGGCCGCCCTGTTCACCGCCATTTCGCCCGCAATGGTTTTCTACAGCCGCTATTACATTCACGAAACGCTGCTGGTCTTTTTCACGTTCCTGGCGCTCGCCGCCGGCTGGCGTTACACCCGCACCCGCAAAATCGCCTGGGCCCTGCTCGCCGGCGGCGCCGTGGGGCTCATGCAGGCCACCAAGGAAACTTTCGTCCTCACGCTCGCCGCCATTGCCGCCGCCCTCATCTTGAACACCATCTGGTCCCGTCAACTCGCCACCGCCGCCCATGTGCCATTTCAATTCAATTTCAAACACGCCCTCGCCGCCCTCGCCATCTGGATCGCCGTGTGGCTCGTTCTTTTTTCCTCCGTCTTCACCAACGCCGCTGGCCCGCTCGACGCCTTTCGCACCTATCTGCCCAACCTCCACCGGGCCGACGCCGCGTCGCCCCACATCCATCCGTGGTATTTTTATCTCGCGCGCCTTACATTTTTCCAATTTGGAAACGGCCCCGTCTGGAGTGAAGCCCTCATTCTCCTTCTGGCGCTCATCGGCATTTTCGCCGCGTTCACCCGGCATGGATTGTCTGACTCCCATCCCGGCTTCATTCGCTTTCTCGCCTTCTACGCGCTGACACTCACCGCCATTTATTCCGTCATCCCCTACAAAACCCCCTGGTGCCTGCTCAGTTTCTGGCACGGAATGATTTTACTCGCGGGCGTCGGCGCCGTCGCCCTCTTTCAATATACCCGGCGCAAGCGCGCAAAACTCACCGCCGCCATTATATTACTCACCTCCTCTGCCCAACTCGCCGTTCAAGCCTGGAACGCCGGCGTCACCTACTCCGCTGCCCCCACCAACCCCTACGTTTACGCCCAGACCTCTGCCGACCTCCTGCGCCTAGTCAGCCAGATCGAGGCGCTCGCCAACGTCAGCCCTCAGGGCCACGACACCGTCATCAAAGTCGTCGCACCCACCGATGACTACTGGCCGCTCCCATGGTATCTTCGCCAATTTAAAAACACCGGCTGGTGGAACGCTCTTCCGCCCGACCCCTACGCCCCCATCATGATCGTCTCCGCCAGTCTCCGCGCCAATCTCGACGCCCGGCAAACCCACATCATGGTCGGCCTCTTCGCATTGCGCCCGCAAGTCTTTCTTGAACTCTACGTCCAATCCGACCTCTGGCGCGCCTATCTCGATTCCACCAAACCCCCGCCGTAACTACGCACGTATCGCCCCTCCGTTCCCTCTGTTCTCTCCTGTTCAATGCCTTTCCCATCCGTGTTTATTCGTGTCCATCCGTGGTTAAAAGCCCCTGTTGGATTACAAACCCTCTCGCCTCTTGTAATTGAATCGCGCCCATCCCAGCCGATAATCACTGCATGGTTGCTGAGTCGGCGAAATCAAACCAACCCCGGCGCCACTGAATATATGAACGCATCAAATACTCAGAACCAAACTCGCATCCCAGGCGGCTCTTCGCCCAAATTCCCCATCATCCGGGTCGTCCTCACCCTGTTGTCCCTGGGCGCCTACGGGCTGGCCACGTTCACTTACGGACTGTTTCGGTCCTCCATCGCCGGCACCGCCAACGCCCAGCTCCTCACCGATTCCGTCCCCGCCTACGGCTGGCATCGCCTCATCGCCTCGGACGCCATCCCGTCCTGCATGACAATCCTCTTGCTTTTGGCGCTCCTATTTGTCTGGCTTCCTTTATTGCTTAACCCCAAAACAACCGAACCCTATGCCATCGACATCTAAAATCCCCCTTATCGCTACCCTCGCCGGCGCCGCGCTGCTCACCGCCTGCGCTCCCGTCAAGGTCCTCGACATGGTTGAAATTGGCCCCAATGAAACCGCCTGGGCCATCCCCCTCGACGCCGCCTCGCAAGCCGGCCAGGTCAAGTTCAACTCCATCGAGTTCCTCAACCAAAAGAAAGTCGCCGCCAAGCGCGTCATGATCGACAAGGTCCCCCGCACCATCGGCCGCATGTGGTACGACATCGAATGGATACCCGCCACCCGCGTCATCAAGGTGGACCGCTCCCTCGTCACCCGCGAATGGACCGACGCCTCCGACACCGGCTCAACCGCCAAGAAGGAAGGCATCGGCGTCGTCACCAAGGATTCCGTCCATTTGCGCGTCGGCCTCACCGTCACCGCCTCCATCGACGAGGATGACGCCTCCACCTACCTCTACTACCACGGCGAACGGCCCCTGTCCGACGTCCTCAATCAAAACGTCCGCTCCTTTGCCGTCGCCGAGTTGACCAAGGAATACTCCGACCTCAACCTCAACGCCGCCCAGACCAATTCCACCGCCATATACAACCGGCTCTTTGAGGACGCCAAGGTCGCCTTCAAGGCCAAGGGCATCACCATCCAATACCTCGGCAACGCCGAGGGCCTCACCTACTCCGACCCCAACGTCCAGGCCTCCATCAACCGCAGTTACAACGCGCAACAAGATGCCCGCACCGCCCAGATGGAGCAGGACGCCCAGAAGATCCGCAACGCAACCACCGTCCTCACCGCCCAGGCCACCGCCGACGCCGCCAAGGAACTCTTCGCCGTCAAGGAAGCCTCGTCGCTCCAAAACGACTTGAAGATCCGCCAGATCGAGGCCCAGGCCAAGCTCACCATGGCCGAGAAATGGAACGGAATGCTTCCCGCCAACATCCTCCCCAGCGAATCCCCCCTCCTCCTCAACATGGGCAAGTAACCGCGCATTTGCCCAATTCCACCTCTTCGTTCCGGGGAGCACACGCGCCTCGCGTGTTGGGTTCAGCGCCCCCGCTGAACCCTCTGCGCCTCGTCCGGGGAGCGCGGCGTTTACGCCGCTTCAACGCGATGCGGGGCGGATCATAAAACTCGCCAGGCCCTTCAACGCGGGAGATCGGTTTTTTTGTCCGCCTCCCTCAACCCTCATCCCACAAAACCCTCAACTACGTCATACGCGGGAAATCAACCACTTACGACGATCAATGCGGGAAAACGTGGGAAAACGCGGATTGGAGCGTCAGACTTACGCGGGAAAAGGCGGTTTACCACACCGCTTCCCTGTCCCCGCCATCACTCCACAACTCCCTTACTCCAGCACTCCATTTCCCAAACTGGTTCCAAGCTCCGCTTGGCTCTGCGTCTCGGCGCCTCTGCGGTTAATCCCCCAAGGCCCGTAACGTTAACGCCAGGGAATATGTGGTACATGCCGGTACAAGGCGGTACAAGCCGGTAATTGAGCACAACCAATTTCCGCCAAAACCCGCCTCCAACCGCCTTCCAACACCCCTTTTTCCACCTTTCCGTCTTGGCGGTGGAGAGTCGCGAAGCGAGGATGGAAATTAGCCAGGCACAACGTGCCTGGAAAATCCGCCCCGGAACAGGTTCGTCCCGCAGGGACGTTGGATGCCCTCCCTCAACCATCCACTCTCAACCAACAACCATTTTTCAAAGAGCAGCGCCACTGCCCATTCACGGACAGCGATCAAATCGCAAATGGCTTGCGACCTCCTACGCCCCAATTTTAGCACAAACTCTTCGCACGTCAAATCCGCACCGAATTCGGTAGTGGGTCAGTTTGAAATCAGCTTGACCCCGGCGCGGGAGAGGCCGAATGCCCTACGGCTTGTCGCTGACTGTTGGGGGCAAAGACATTCCCGGATGGTTGTGCATATAATTTATCTGCTCCTGCATATGTCTTATTTGCCGGTTATATAAGGCTTGATCATGAACATGCCATGCCACTGATACGACGAGCGCGACAAAGAAAAATCCAATGGCAAATTTGGGCGATTTTGGATTATTCACAATCTGCGAACTGAGTTAACACTCCCAAGCTGAGTTACAAATGGCAGAAAATCAAGACAACAATCCGATAATTTCTTCCAAGCTCCAAACGTGGTCGGAAATATCCGTCCTATTTGTCCCATCGCCCTCCGCCTTCTTTCACAATTCAGGCCGCCGATTCACAGGGCTGAAAGCCCGAACCATGACAGCCCAGGGCACCGCCCTGGGTTCACTCAAAAAAATCCACAAGCCCTGTAATGGCGACACAACTATTTCCCGCCCTTATGATCCCGTAGGGATGTCTGATAATAGCCCGGCAATTCATTGCCGGGAACAAGCACCAATCGCCCAAGTTCCGAAGGAACGGTTGAAATCCGCAGTCCAAATTCCTCGTTGGAATCGGTTGGCTAAAAGCGTGCTGTTTGCTACATAATCTCGCTGCGCCGAAGCGCCAGCCATGTCCCAAGACTACAGTAACCAACCGGCGGATAACCGTCCCGCAAATGAGCAGGACGCCTCCGCACTGGTGCTAAGACCGCCCGGTGCGGTTGAGAAGACTGAGCCGGGCGCAAAACGCATCCTGTCCGGCATGGTTGCCGACACTCTCGCACTGGCCAAAACGCGGCCAACCGAACGAGTTGTTTCCGTATTGGTGGGAGGAAGTTGGGATTACTTCCGCGACGCAGAAATAGTATCCTTGTACCTCTCTCGGGTGGACAAAGGACTAACAGCGAAAGTACAGTATTGCGAGCGAACGCACGAATTGTTGGCCGCGCTGGAATCTCGTAAATTCGATCTCGCGTTCCTGTATCTTCATTTGTTCTCACCGCCGCCGCTGGAGGAGCAGCAGCAGCTTGAAAATCTAGGTGAAATTCTACGCAAAGCGGAATGGTTCCGGGCTGAAGACACATGGGTCACTGGCTGCGGACTCGGAATGGTAGGTTTCATGAATCGAGTTCATGGAATTCCTGTCGTGGTAGTAACCGGAAGCGGTTATCCAGGGGCGGAGGGATTTGTCAAACAAGCTGGCGCAACCGCTCTCTTCCATCTTCCGTTCGAGCTTGAGCCGTTTTGCGAAATCCTGCGCGGCATCCTTCAACCGGGAGACCTGCCTTCCCAACGGCGACAGCGGCGCATCATTATGGTGGACGACGACCGTGATCTCTTGGATTTTTACCAGTTAGTTATCCAAAAATCGTTCAAGAACGTCGAAGTGCTGACGTTCACGGGTGGCAAGGCTGCACTTGAAGAACTTTCCCGCACAACCCCGGACCTATTTATCACGGACTTGAACATGCCAAAGATGGATGGCCTTCAGGTGCTTTCCATTTTGGCAGGCATGAAGGTTAAATTTCCAGTTATGATGCTCACCTCCATTTGGGACGAGGGTTTTGTGGAGCATGCCCACAAAATCGCAGAGCCACATTTCGATTTTACCTACTTTCATTCACCGGGGAACGGGGATGAGGTACGCAAATTCATTCAAGAAGTATCCAAACTTATTGGCGTCGAGCCAGACATTGCTTTATCGGCATCACAGTGATGGACGCAAAAAATATGAACGCAAAAAACTGGCTCCTCCTCGACACCGAAACGACGGGCTTCACCGCGCCCGTGTTTGTTGTCGAACTGGCCGCGCAACGGATGCGCGGATGGGGGCCGGACGGCGAACCGTTCCGCAAACTATTAAACCAAAATGCGGACATTCCCGCCGAAGCGTCCCGCGTTCACGGTTACACCCGCGAAATCCTTGAACGGGATGGCGAAGCCCCGGTGCAGGTTTATCGGGAGTTCGCCGATTACACCGGCACTCTGCCGCTCGTTGCGTATAATCTCGAATTCGATCTGGATGAAGTCCTGATACCGGAATGGAAGCGGCTACGTATCGCTGCCATCGGCAGCGCGGGATTTTGTGCCCTACGCTTTGCCCAGCGTCTCCTTGACCCGGTGCCCGCTGGCAACTGCAAACTGCAAACCCTACGCCAGTATTACCGCCTGCCCGAACGCGGCGCACACACCGCGCTGGGCGATGTGCAGACCGTTGCAGACTTGTTTGCTCAAGTGCTGCGACCCATCGCCGAACACCGTGGTTTGGATACATGGGAAAAAATTGTCAAATACGCGGCTGACGAATGGTATCCGTCACGAATCGCATTTGGAAAACACAAGGGGCGGCTGTTTCAGGAATCCCGGCAGGATGCAGAACTCCGCCGTTGGCTGGACTGGCTGGCGCGTTCCTCCAGCACCCGGAGCGCGGCAATGGGCCGGTGGTATTTGCGCCAACTGGAGATCAAAACAGACTCCAAGCCGCCCCCCGCCATATTTGCTGAATCGGGAATCTCAGGCGACAGCAGCCGGGCCAAACTCCACCCCCAGGCTGGCGGCACCGCTCTGGTTATTTACCTCAATCCCGAATTGGAACAACTCCGTCAACTTGTTGCTGGCGCACGGGCGCGACTGGCTGAATTGGAAGTTGATTACACCAAGGAAAAATCACGGGTTGACTCCATGCAAGCCGCGCTTTTCCGGCAGTTAAGGGAGCACTATCAGCGGCGCGACCGGCTCCGACTCATCGTGGACTATCGGAAAAAGTATCTTAACTCCCTGATACGCGGGGGCGAGGATGAGGCGAAACAGACAGAGGAGGACTACGAGCAGGCGAAGGCCCAAGCGGACAAGGATTATGACGAAATGGCAGCAGCCGTCGCCAAGAAACGGCAACTCACGCCCAGCGAGGAATCTGAATTGGCCCAACTGTGGAAAAAGCTGGTCAAGTTGTACCACCCCGACCGCTTCGCCGACCAGCCTGACAAACTCGATACCTACCATAAATTGACCGCCGCCATCAACCGGGCCAAGGATGCCGGGGACATCGCCACGCTACGGGAGATTGCGGAAGACCCGGCAGGTTACATTCTCCGCCAAGGCTGGGAAACTTTGGATTTCAGCGAGGACGTGGAACTCACTCAACTGCGGCGGCTGTACGAAACCCTGCAAATTGAAATCATCACCGTCATCGAATCGCTGGGGCAGTTGCGCGAAAGCCCCGATTACGAACTTTGCCGGATCAGCGAAAAAAAACCCGGCGTGCTGGATGAACTCGCCGGGGAGCGGGCGAAGTTGCTGGAAAACGAAAGTTCGGAATTGCAAAAACAGGCTGACCGTCTCGCCGGGGAAATCAAGGAGTTGAATGGCGAATCACCGTCCGGGATCGACTGAGAATCCATGCTTGCCATTTTTGTGAGCACGAAACACCCATTATGAACCTCGCGGAGAAACTCGCGGCTGCTTACCTTCGGTTGAATGGGTTCTTTTTGCTCCCACATTTCACGGTGTTCTCCGGCGCACAACACAGCCACGTTGACTTGATTGCACTTCGTTGCGCCGACTCCAAAGAGTGCGTTGGCGAGTTGTGCTTCCCGGTGGATGATAAATTATTCAAGGCGCTTGACGAGTTGCGAGGAGAGACCGCTAAAGCTTCTTTAGTCGGCCTTCTTGCGGAGGTTAAGACCAACAATGAACTACCTAAACTCAGCAACGAACATTCGGCATATGTGAAAAATTTCTTCGGCGGGTTACAAGTATCGCGAATCGTTTTTTATGACGTTCAACACGACATCAAACCCAACGGGGACACGCTGAACATCGGGATTCAATACGCAGGCCGTTGGATTCAATCGCGCATAGATTGGATGATTACACAACAACTCAGTTTGACGAAGGACGGAAGCTGGACTTGGAGCGAGTCCTTCCTTTCCGACCTTCTCGTATTGCGTAAGTATGGCCTCATCAGCGCAGGTGCAGCCATCTCAGCGACGACGAAGCATGAGGGATCGTGAATGGCGAGTCAGTGACTTGCTTGCGGGCAATCGCATGAAAGATAGGTAAGCGGATTAGGGCACAATCTTCAGGAAACTTCACTATTGACCGAACTCCACTTGTTCAAATGGCAAATCGTATAGGTAATACCTACCCCCCTCCCTCAACCTTCCCCCACATACACCCTCGGCAACCTCACCCGCTGTGCCTCCGTGACTCTGTGGTTCAATCTCGGTTCTCCCGCCGCGCCACTCCGAGCATCGAAACCGC
>Ga0207029_10105_pt1 | contig 23054 bp, 13 predicted proteins | sample Alteio_BWMinCont_39_FD_153282 | JGI IMG/M metagenome (GOLD analysis project Ga0207029, IMG submission 153282) | Enriched cells from forest soil in Barre Woods Harvard Forest LTER site, Petersham, Massachusetts, United States -... | ecosystem: Environmental > Terrestrial > Soil > Temperate forest >...
TGGCCCACGACCAGGCCCTGCTTAAGAACGCACAATCCGAATACACCCGCTACAACTCCCTTTACGAAGCTGGAGTCGTCTCCAAGGAACAGCTCGACCTGCAGCTCTCCAACCAGGGCCAGTACGAAGGCGCCCTCGCATCCGACAAGGCCGCCATCGAAACCGCACAGCTCCAGCTCGACTGGTGTACCGTCCAGTCGCCCATCGACGGCAAGATCGGCCTCCGCCTCGTTGATCCCGGCAACATCATTACCGCCAATACCACAAACCTCGTCATCGTGAACCAGCTCCAGCCCATCGCCGTCTACTTCACCCTGCCGGAGAATTTCCTGCCTCAGGTCCTCGCCAAACTGCGCGGCCAGCAGAAGGTCATGGCCGAAGCCTACGACCGCGGCGACACCACCCTGCTGGCCACCGGCCAGCTTCTCACCACCGACAACCAGATCGACACCACCACCGGCACCGCCAAGCTCAAAGCCGTCTTCGACAACAAGGACGAGCAGCTCTTCCCTAACCAGTTCGTCAATATCCACCTGATCCTGGAACAGCGTTCAAACGCGCTGGTAGTTCCCTCTGCAGCTATCCAGACCGGTGTGCAGGGGTCGTTCGTCTGGGTCACGCAGTCGAACAACACAGTCAAGATGGCTCCGGTGAAGATCGCCCTGGCGGAAGGTCAGATGACCATCCTCGACTCCGGCCCCGCCGTGGGGGAGAAGGTCGTCGTCGATGGCGCTGATCGTCTACGTCAGGACGCCCCGGTCATCGTAAGCGCAGGCCGCGTACACGCCGCAGGTTCGCAGTCGGCAGGGCAAAAGCCGTGAATCCCTCCAAACCATTCATCGTCCGCCCGGTAGCCACATCGCTGCTGATGGTGGCGATCCTGCTCGCGGGCTTCGTCGGCTATCAACAGTTGCCTGTCTCTGCGTTGCCTGAAGTCGATTACCCCATCATCCAAACGCTAACCTTCTACCCCGGCGCAGGTCCCGAGGTCATGTCGTCGTCCGTCACCGCTCCGCTCGAACGTCAGTTCGGCCAGATGCCCGGCCTCAAGCAGATGACCTCAGTCAGCTCCGGCGGCGGCTCCGTCATCACTCTCGAATTCAACCTCGACGAAAACATCGATGTCGCCGAACAGGAAGTCCAGGCAGCCATCAATGCCGCCACCAGCTTCCTCCCTGCTGACCTGCCCAACCCGCCCGTCTACAGCAAGGTCAATCCCGCCGACGCGCCCATCATGACGCTTGCGCTCACATCAGACAGCCTGCCCCTCGACAAGATCGAGGACGCCGCCGATACCAACCTTGCCCAGAAAATCTCCCAGGTCTCCGGCGTAGGCCTCGTCTCGATTGCCGGCGGCCAGAAGCCCTCCGTCCGCATTCAGGCCAACCCCGCTCAACTCGCCTCCTACAACCTCAGCCTTGAAGACCTGCGCGCCGCCCTCGCCGCCGCTAATGTAGACCAGGCCAAAGGCACCCTCAACGGTTCGCGCCTCTCCTTTACCGTAGGAGCCAACGACCAGCTTCTATCGAGCTCTGAATACAAGCCGGTCATCATCGCCTATCGCAATGGCGCAGCGGTCCGCACCTCGGATGTAGCGACTGTGGTCGATGCAGCCGAGAACACGCAGCAAGCCGCATGGATGGGCCTTCAAGGCAAGTCCCAGCAGCCCGCCGTCATCCTCAACATTCAGCGCCAGCCCGGCGCCAACATCATTGCTGTTGTAGACCGCATCAAGGCCCTGCTGCCGCAACTGCGCACCAGCCTTCCTGGCTCGGTGCAGGTTCGCGTGTTGACCGACCGTACCTCTGTCATTCGCGCCTCGGTCGCGGATGTACAGTTCTCGCTCATGCTCACCATCGGCCTTGTGGTGATGGTGATCTTTCTCTTCCTGCGCAACATCGCCGCCACCATTATTCCGTCAGTCGCCGTGCCGCTCTCGCTGGTCGGCACCTTCGCCGTGATGTACCTGCTCGGCTACAGCCTCAACAACCTCACCCTCATGGCGCTCACCATCTCCACTGGCTTCGTCGTCGACGACGCCATCGTCATGATCGAGAACATCGCCCGCTATATCGAAGAAGGCATGGACCCGCTCCACGCCGCCCTCAAAGGCTCCGCGCAGATCGGCTTCACCATCGTCTCGCTGACCGTCTCGCTCATCGCCGTCCTCATCCCTCTGCTTTTCATGGGCGATGTTGTAGGCCGGCTCTTCCGCGAATTCGCAGTCACCCTGGCGATCACCATTTTCGTCTCAGCAGTCGTCTCGCTTACCCTCACGCCGATGATGTGCGCGCGCCTGCTCAAGCACAAGCCGGAAGTCCAGCAAGGCCGCTTCTATCGCGGTTCAGAGAAAGTTTTCGAATCCGTAATCGCCTTCTACGGCCGTACGCTGGAAGTAATCCTGCGCCATCAGTTCGCAACTTTGGTAGTCACTATCGGCACGCTAGTCGCGACGATTTTACTCTTCATCATCGTGCCCAAAGGCTTCTTCCCGGTGCAGGATACTGGCGTCATCCTCGGTATCTCTGAAGCCCCACAAACGGTCTCCTTCACCAGCATGGCCATCCGTCAGCAGCAACTGGTCGACATTCTGCTGAAAGATCCAGCCGTCGAAAGCATCTCCTCCTTCATCGGCGTCGACGGCACGAACACCACCCTCAACAGCGGACGCATCCAGATCAACCTGAAGCCTCTCGAAGAACGGAAGCTCTCAGCCTCCAACATCATCGCGCGCCTCCAGCCGCAGTTCACCAACATCGAAGGTATCCAACTCTTCCTGCAACCGCTGCAAGATCTCACAGTCGCCGACCGCGTCAGCCGGACACAGTTCCAGTACTCACTCGAAGACCCCAACCAGCAGGAACTCGCCACCTACACCCGCAAGATGGTCGCCGAGCTGAGCAAGCAGCCTGAATTGCTCGACGTAGCCAGCGACCTGCAGGATCAAGGCCTCGGTTCCGAACTCGTCATCGACCGCGACACCGCCGCCCGCCTCGGCATCGCCGTCGCAGACATCGACAATACCCTCTACGACGCCTTCGGCCAGCGTCAGGTCTCCACCATCTTTACTCAGTTGAACCAGTACCACGTCGTCATGGAGGTAGGCCAAAACTTCCAGACCGACCCCACTACGCTTGCCAATCTCTACGTAAAATCAGCCAACGGAACGCAAGTCCCGCTGAGCAATCTCGCCCACTGGCAGCAGACCCGCGCGCAACTCGCTATCGGCCATCAGGGGCAATTTCCAGCTACGGTTATCAGCTTTAACGTAGCCCCCGGTAAAGCCCTCGGCGACGCCGTAGCAGCCACCCAACGCGTCGAGCGCGCCATCCATTTGCCCGCCAGCATCAACGGCACCTTCCAGGGAACAGCCGCTGCATTCCAGGCATCGCTGGTCAATGAGCCCATCCTGATCCTCGCCGCGCTCATCACCGTGTACATCGTGCTGGGCGTGCTCTATGAGAGCTACGTTCATCCCATCACCATCATCTCCACATTGCCCTCGGCAGGCGTCGGCGCGATCCTCGCGTTGTTGATCACCGGCACAGCCTTCGGGGTCATCTCGCTCATCGGCGTCATCCTGCTCATCGGCATCGTGAAGAAGAACGCCATCATGATGATCGACTTCGCACTCGAAGCCGAGCGCGTCGATCGCAAGACTCCCGACGAAGCCATCTTCCAGGCCTGCCTGCTGCGCTTCCGCCCCATCATGATGACGACAATGGCCGCGTTGCTCGGCGGCCTGCCCCTCGCCCTCGGCTCCGGCGTAGGCTCCGAACTGCGCCGCCCCCTAGGCATCACCATTGTCGGCGGCCTGCTGGTCTCGCAACTACTCACCCTCTACACCACGCCGGTCGTCTACCTCTACTTCGCGCGCTTCGCCCATCGCATGAGCAAGAAGAAGAGCCTTCAACTGCACGCGGTCCCCGGAGACTGAAGCCATGCATCTCTCCGCCCCGTTCATTCGCCGCCCGGTAGCCACCACGCTGCTCAGCCTCGCTCTCTTGCTGGCCGGCGCAGTGGCCTACTCCCTGCTGCCCGTGGCCTCGCTCCCAGAAGTCGACCTGCCTACCATTTCAGTCAACGCAGGCCTGCCCGGCGGCAGTCCGGAAACCATGGCCTCTAACGTCGCCACGCCGCTCGAACGCCAGTTCGGCCGCATCGCCGGCGTCACGCAGATGACCTCGTCCAGTTCACTCGGCTCAGCCTCGGTCACGCTGCAATTCGACATGAGCCGCGACATCAACGCCGCCGCGCGCGACGTGCAAGCCGCTATCAACGCAGCCCGCAGCCAGCTTCCGGCCTATCTCCCGCAGAATCCCAGCTATCGCAAAACCAATCCCGCCGACGCGCCCATCCTCATTCTCGCCCTCACTTCAGATGTAGAAACCAAGCCGCAGATGTACGACGTCGCCGATTCGATCCTGGCGCAGAAGATTGCGCAGATCAAGGGTGTCGGCCAGGTCTTCGTCGGCGGCAGCGCCAGCCCAGCAGTGCGCGTCGAGCTCAACCCGATGCAACTTAGCGCCTACGGCGTCGGCCTTGAATCCGTGCGCACCGCGCTCGCCGGGGCCAATGCCAACCGCCCCAAAGGCAGCTTTCAAGACGATCAACATCGCTGGCTGATCGACGACAACGATCAGATATTCAAAGCCCGCGACTACGAACCCATCATCGCCGGCTACAACCAGGCCACCGGCGCGCCCGTACGCGTTGCGGACCTGGGCACCGTCGAAAACAGCGTGGCGGACGTGCATACCGCGGGTCTTACCGGAACCAACAATGGCCCTGGTTCGAAGATGAGACCCGCCGTCCTGATCATCATCCTCAAGACGCCCGGCGCCAACATCATTGAAGCGGTCGACAATGTGCTTGGTGAATTACCTCATCTGCAAGCACAAATTCCGCCTACCATTCGTATTGCCGTTGAAGTCGATCGCACGATTGTCATCCGCGCCAGTGTGCGCGACGTTGAGCGAACCCTACTCATCAGCATCTTGCTCGTTGTGCTGGTCGTCTTCCTCTTCCTCCGCGAAGTCTGGGCCACCATCATTCCCTCCGTAGCCGTGCCGCTCTCGTTAGTCGGCACCTTTGGCGTGATGTACATGCTCGGCTACACATTGGACAATCTCTCGCTGATGGCTCTCACCATCTCCACCGGCTTCGTCGTCGACGATGCCATCGTGGTCATCGAAAACATCACTCGCTATCTCGAACAAGGCTTTTCGCCCTATGAAGCAGCCATGAAAGGCTCCCGCGAGATCGGCTTCACGGTCCTTTCGATGAGCCTCTCTCTCATCGCCGTCTTCATCCCCATCCTGCTGATGGGCGGCATCATCGGCAAGCTCTTTCGCGAATTTGCCGTGACACTCAGCGTAGCCATCGCCGTCTCGCTCATCGTCTCGCTCACCACCACGCCCATGATGTGCGCGCAGTTTCTTAAGGCGCATGACATCCGCCGTCAAGGCCGCTTCTATCGCGCCAGCGAACGCGCCTTCTGCTGGCTCGCCGATGAATACGCAGTCGGCCTGCGTTGGGTGCTGCGTCATCAATGGCTCATGCTGGGCGTCACCATTGGCACCTTCATACTCAATATCTATCTCTTCGTCATCGCACCCAAAGGCCTTTTTCCGCAGCAGGACACAGGCCGTCTCAGCGGAGCGACACGCGCGGCGCAGGACATCTCCTTCGAAGCCATGAGCGACAAGCAGCGTCAACTGGCGCAGATGGTCCTCGACGATCCAGATGTCACGGACGTCACCGCGTTTGTCGGCGGCAACGGCCCCGGTGGCGGAAGCACCAATGTCGGCCGCATGTTCATCCACCTTAGAGAGAAACGCAAGGCCACTGCCGACGAGATCGTCGATCGCCTGCGCATGAAGCTCACCAGCGTTCCCGGCGCAGCCCTCTTCCTGCAAACCCAGCAGGAGTTTCAAACCGGAGCACGCGGCAGCGATGCGCAGTACCAGTACACGCTCTCCGATGAAAATCTGAAAGAGCTCAATACCTGGGCGCCGCAACTGCTCGCCAAGATGCGCGAGATCCCCGAACTGCGCGACGTTTCAACCGATCAACAAGACCAGGGCCTGCAAGCCACACTCATCATCGATCGCGACACCGCATCACGCCTCGGCATCACCGCCACGCAGATCGATCAGGTACTCTACGACGCCTTCGGCCAACGCCAGGTCTCGACCATGTACACCGGCCTCAACCAATATTTCGTCGTGATGGAAGTAGCGCCGCAATACCAGAACAGCCCCGACTCACTGAATGGCATCTACATCAAGACCAGCGCTGGAACCACCGTCCCACTTGCCACCATCGCGCACTTCTCGCCCACGCGCACATCGCTGCAAGTCAATCATCAGGGCCAATACCCGGCTGTTACGTTGACCTTCAATCTCGCGCCTAATGTCGCCCTCGGCAACGCGGTCACAGCACTCGAAAACGCCCAGCACGAGATGGGCATGCCCTCCGCCATTCACGCCACATTCCAGGGCACGGCGCAGGCTTTTCAGGCTTCGGTCGCCAATGAGCCCTACCTGATCCTCGCCGCCATTGTCGCGGTCTACATCGTGCTGGGCATTCTCTACGAAAGCCTCATTCATCCCATCACCATTCTCTCCACGCTTCCGTCAGCCGGAGTAGGCGCGATCCTCGCTCTGCTCATCACCGGCACCGACCTCAGCGTCATCGCCCTCATCGGAATTCTGCTGCTCATCGGAATCGTCAAAAAGAACGCCATCATGATGATCGACTTCGCCATTCAGGCCGAGCGCGATGAAGGTCTTGCCCCCATCGACGCCATCTTCAAGGCCTGCCAGTTGCGCTTCCGGCCCATCATGATGACCACCTGCGCGGCGCTCTTCGGCGGCATACCGCTGGCCATTGGCTTCGGCGTCGGAGCGGAGCTGCGCCGCCCGCTTGGCATCACCATTGTCGGTGGTTTGCTCGTCTCGCAGGCGCTTACGCTTTTCACCACGCCGGTCGTTTATCTTTTCTTCGACCGCCTGCAATGGCGATTCATGCGCCTGCAGCGCATCGGCGCAGAGCTGGAAGAGTCGCACGGCGATTAGCTTCGCGCTTGCGTAAGATAAGCCATCGGTTGTACTGTCCCTTCATGTCATGGGAAACCCCGGAAGAACGCCATAATCAAGGCCAGGCGCGGCGCAAGCAGGTCCCCCGTCAACAGCACGCGGAGTTCTCTGCAAAGAAGCGTCTGACTCCTGCACTCACTCTGCTCAAGCGATCGGTCAAAGGCCGTGTCCCAGCTTTGGTCAAGATCAAGTATGAGCGCATGATTGCCTCGCCCTTCGGCTACTTCCGCGGCGCAGTGCCAGTCATGGCCGCCGACCTCGCCGCGCTTCCCAACACCGGCCTCGAAGTACAGCTCTGCGGCGATGCGCATGTCCGCAATCTCGGCGCGTACGCCGCCGAAGATGGCCGTCTCATCTTCGACATCAACGACTTCGACGAAACCTTCCGCGGCCCCTTCGAGTGGGACCTCAAACGCATGGCCGCCTCGCTGGTCGTAGCAGGCCGTGAGTCGGGCAACAAGGACAGCATTTCAGAACGCGCCGTGATCCGCTGCATCGCCAGCTACGGCGAACGCATGAGGGCCTACGCGCCCATGCCCGTCCTCGAAATGGTTCGCGACCAGATCAGCCGCATTGAAGAGATCGCCCCCGTGCATCTAGCTCTGCAAAAAGCTGTGCGCGCCACGCCCATGCACACGCTGCAGCAACTCACCGAACCCATTCCTGGTTCCGATCCCAAGAGTCTCACCGCACCACGCCGCTTTCGCGAAATCAAGCCCGTCCTCACCCGCCTCACCGGCACCAAGGCCGCCGCAGTGATCGCGTCGATCGAATCCTACCGCAAAACATTGGAGCCGCAGCGCCAGCGATTCTTTGCCCAGTATCGACCGCTCGATGTGGCCTTCAAGGTCGTCGGCACCGGCTCCGTCGGCCTGCGCGACTACTGCATCTACATGGAAGGCAACGGCCCCGGCGATCCATTCTTCCTGCAAATCAAAGAAGAAGCCAAGTCGGCCTACGCACCCTACTTGACCGACGACACAGTAGCACATCACCAGGGCCAGCGCGTCGTCGAGGGCCAACGCCTCATCCAGACCGGCACCGACATTCTGCTCGGCTACACCACCATCGAAGGTCGAGACTATCTTGTCCGCCGCCTCAACGACCACAAGGCCTCTATCGAACTCACCGACCTCAACGGCGACGGCCTGCTCGAATACGCCCAACTCTGCGGAGAACTGCTCGCGCGCGGCCATGCCCGCTCCGGCGATGCGCAACAGATCTCCGGCTACCTCGGCTCAGGCGAAGGCTTCGCCAACGCACTCGCCGAGTTCGGCCGCAAGTATGCTGACCAGACAGACAAAGACTGGGCAGAATTGAAACGAGCCCACAAGTGAGCGGAAAATGCCTTAATGCAGCAGCACTCGCGTGCGCTGGCGCGTAACGCGGATGCGGCATGGCAGTCTGCCTACGCCAACTCCGCAGCTCTGGTCCCGGAAGCTGATCCATGCCACCTGGTCCGCGCCTAGCATCCACGCAGTGGCATTGGCTGCATTGTGCGTGCGCGCCATGAAGTAGGCGGCGTTGACGTCCGCGTCGGCAGCATCGGCATTCATTTGCAGGCAATCGTCTTGGGCAGGTGCCGCCGCATTCGGGGGATGATCGCAGAAGTCTTCGTCATGCACCAGTACATACTTCTTGCCCGACTCGGGAATGAAATAACGTACTGTCACAGTCGGCAGACCCATCCTCACCGACCAACTGCTCAAGTCCTCGGCAAAGGCCAGGGGAAGCTCGCTCAAGCCGAGAGAGTCCTGCTTCAACTGCCGCGAAAAAATCGCCAACGTCGGCGTAGGCTCGCCATTTGTGGGATGGAAAAAAAAACCGCCCAACCCAACTCCAGCCTGCATGTCAAACCACAAAAATCCCCTGCCGCTCAGATACGGGCCGCGCGCGCCCGAGATCGTCACGTAGCGCCCCTCTCGAATTTCAACAGGCTCCATAGAACCAGAAAGGGCCAGATCGCTCGCGTCAGAGAGCGGCATGTCCCGGCCGTAGTGATACTCGCTGTGGGGAATCGCCAGCTTCAACAATTTCCCGAACCGCTTGTCCTTCATCGCATCCTTGGCCGGACGCCCAGCATAATCGTTCAGAAACGCCAGTTGTTCACTGGCTATGGAATTCCGAAAGACGGCCGCAGCAGGTGCCGAATCCAGCGTCTTCGCGGGCTCATTCTGCGTCTCCTGCGCCGCACCTGATAGGAACAAGACGCCAGCCATCAGGAGATAAATCGGCAACACAACAACGGTTCGAGAGCTGAATTTGCTAAATGAAATACGTTTGGCTGTCATGTCACTCCTGTCTGGTCGGGATTGCCGAATCGGACGTTGAGCCCTGCATGGCAACTGCGGTCGAACGCAGTACCTCGCCAGAGTAGGTCAGGTTTCATGAGATTGCAATCCCATTCGACTTGAATTCACAGCAATGCAAATGAAGCCGTTTGCCCGTACCACCCGCCGCGTGATACACCCAGCCTTTGAGGACCGCATGGCATATATCCTTTCACTCGACCAGGGAACCACCAGTTCACGCGCCATTCTCTTCGATCACGCCGGCGCAATCGTCTCCGTAGCCCAGCAGGAGTTCCAACAGATCTACCCCAAGCCCGGCTGGGTCGAGCACGATCCCACCGAGATCCTCACCTCGCAGATGAGTTGCGCCGTGCAGGCTCTCGTGCGCGCAGGCGTTGAAGCACGGGACGTCGCCGCGCTCGGTATCACCAACCAGCGCGAGACGGTGATCGTGTGGGAACGCGCCACCGGCAAACCCATCTACAACTCCATCGTCTGGCAGGATCGCCGTGGCGCATCGCACTGCGAACGCCTGGTCGCAGAGGGCGCCGAGCCGATGGTCCGCGCCAGGACAGGCCTTGTCCTCGACCCCTATTTCTCAGCTACCAAAATCGCCTGGATACTCGACAACGTCGCAGGCGCGCGCGCCCAAGCTGAAGCAGGCAAGCTAGCCATGGGCACCGTCGATACATGGCTCATCTGGCACCTCACCAGCGGCGGCAGTTCTCCAGTTCATGTAACAGACCAGACCAACGCCTCGCGCACTCTTCTCTACAACATCGTCGAGGGCCGCTGGGATGAAGATCTGCTCAAGCTTTTCAATATCCCCACCAGCATGTTGCCTGAGGTGCGCTGGTCCAGCGAAAAGATCGCCGAAGTCAACACCTCGCTCGGCCTCGGCGGCATCCCAATCGCAGGCATCGCCGGGGACCAGCAAGCCGCTCTCTTCGGTCAACTTTGCTTCAGCCCCGGCGAGGCCAAGAACACCTATGGTACCGGCTGCTTTCTCCTGCAGAACATCGGCACCAGCTTCCTGCAATCGAAAAACCGCCTCATCAGCACCCTCGCCGCAAGCGCCAATCGCCAGCTTGAATATGCCCTCGAAGGCAGCATCTTCATTGGCGGCGCAGTCGTGCAATGGCTGCGCGATAATCTCAAGCTCATCAACTCATCTGCAGAAATTGAACTGCTGGCAGCCTCCGTCCCCGACACCGACGGTGTAGTCTTCGTTCCTGCGTTCGTAGGCCTCGGCGCGCCTCATTGGGACCCACACGCCAGTGGCCTCATCATCGGCCTGCGCCGCAGTACGCAGCCCGGCCACATCGCCCGCGCCGCTCTCGAAAGCATCGCCTTCCAGGTAGCCGACGCCCTCGAAGCCATGCAGCAGGACTCAGCCGCCGGCGCCGGTACCAACCTGCCCTCACTGCGCGTAGACGGAGGCGCTGCAGTGAACGATCTCATGATGCAATTTCAGGCAGATGTACTCGGTGTGCCGGTCCTTCGGCCCCAGGTCACAGAGACCACGGCACTCGGCGCAGCCTATCTGGCAGGGCTCGCCACCGGCTTCTGGAGCGATGCAGCAGTGCTTCGAACCCAGCGCCAGAACGACGTCCGTTTCGAGCCAAAGCTGACTCATGAGGAAGTAACGCAACGCCGCAACCGCTGGAAAGAGGCAGTCGAACGCTCCCGCCGTTGGAATGCGTAAGCGCGTTGAAGAGTCAGGGCCGCGAAGCAAAATCCAGCATGTGGAGATACGAGCGATACATCTGTCCCGTCGCCCGCGTCATGCCAATCTCGCACGTCCGGCTTGAAGAGAAGTAGCCATTATGCCGCTGCGGCTCTAACTCAAGAACCTCATCGTGCGTCGCCGAAGCTGTCAGCTCCGGATGCAGAAATCCACGATCCCCCGCAAACGCGCAACACCCCGCCGCCTGCGGCACCACGACTTCATCGCTGCAAGCACTAGCAATACTCACCAGCTTGGCCGAGATGCCCATCTTGGCTGCCGAGCACACCGGGTGCAATGCGACAGAAGTCATCCTTCGGACTATCGGGAGCCGCGGCAAGATCGCACTCTGAACGAACTCCACCGAATCGAGAATGCGCAGCTTGTCGAACTTGATCTGATTCTCTGCAGAGAGATACGCGCGGCAAGTGCGCAGTCCATAGGTACAAGGACTTGTATCCACCACCACCGGCAAACGCCCGTCGTTGGACCAGCGATAAAAGCTCTCAATCGTATGATTCACCGCTGCATCGTGCCCAGCTTCAAATCCTTTCGATGAAAACGGCACCCCGCAGCAATGCCCACCCACATCGCGCGGCACAAACAGCTTCACCTGTGCCCGCTCCGCCACATTCAGCAGCGCCTGCATGTGGCTCACTTCCTCAGGCTCACCGGGCAGCGTCCCCATGATCCGCGAAATGCAGGCAGGGAAGTAAACCGCATCGGCGCTTTCTCGCGCGGTCGCCGGAATCGATCCGCACCGCGCCTCGGGCATCGGATAGATCCATTGCCAGAACGGCTCATCCGCAACCTTTCGCGTGATTCGATTGATGCCGCGCGTGATCGAGTTCATCGACTCATGGCCAAGGACGCGCTCCACAAAATGTCCGCTGCGCAACGCCCATCGCGCCCCCAACTCCGCTAGAGCAAAATGTCGACCCATCGCTCCAGCAATCGCATTCGCCATCTTTGAATGCCGCAGCGCGCGAAAGCGCTTCGTCAGCTTGCCCGTATCGATGCTCACCGGGCAATCGGTCGCGCACAGCCCATCCGTAGCGCAGGTATCCAGCGCCATATACGGGAAATCCCGATCCAAAGCCGAGTATTCTTCCGAAGCACGCGCATCCTTCAACCGCTGCATCTCGCGCCGCACCACAATGCGCTGGCGCGGCGTCAGCGTCACATCGCGGCTGGGGCAGCTATGCTCGCAGAATCCGCACTCGATGCACTTGTCCACCTCCGGTTCAACCACCGGCATCGTCTTAAGATCCACAACATGCGCCATCGGATCGCTATTGATCAGCACGCCGGGATTAAGCAGGTTCAGAGGATCTGTCACCGCCTTCAGCTCCCGCATGATCCGGTAAGCCTCCGGTCCCCACTCCGTCTCCACAAACGGAGCCATGTTGCGCCCCGTCCCATGCTCCGCTTTCAGTGCACCGTCGTACTTGCCCACTACCATCGCCACTACATCGTCCATGAACAGGCGATAGCGCTCGACCTCCCGTTCCGAGTTGAAGCTCTGTGCAATCACAAAATGCAGATTGCCATCCTTGGCATGACCAAAGATAATCGCGTGATCGTAGCCATGCTTGTCAAAGATCGCGCGCAAATCCATAGCGCCCTCGGCCAGCCTGTCCACCGGCAACGCAATGTCTTCCATCAGTGCTGTCGTTCCACTTGCTCGCACCGCGCCGACAGAAGGGAACATGCCCTTGCGAATCTTCCACAGCTTGGCCTGTTCCAAAGAATCACTAGTAAACTCCGCCGGATGCAGCAACTTCAGTCCAGCCACCGTGGCGGCCGCCGCGCTCTCAAACGCACGCCGCTGCTCGTCATTCGCCGCTTGAAACTCCACCAGCAATCCAGCCGCCGCATCCGGCAGTTGCGCAATGTGCGCTGCAACACCTGGCTGATTTTCAACCGACCGCAGCGATGCCCGGTCCATAATCTCCAGCGCCGCCGCGCCCGCCGTAGTCAACGCACCGATCGCCGAGCAAGCCGCATACAAATCCGGAAACAGCAGCAGCGCCGTCGACTTCATTGGATTGTCCGGCACCGTCTTCAGCACCGCCTCGGCAATAAACGCCAGCGTTCCCTCCGAGCCAATCAGCAGATGGCTGAAAATATCGACAGGCCGCTCGTAGTCCAGCAATGCATTCAGCGAGTAGCCGGTCGTATTCTTCATCCGGTACTTCTTGCGAATCTTCGCCGTCAGTTCCGCATCGCTCTCGATCTCACCCTTCAATCGCAACAGCGCCGTACAAAGCTCCGGCTCCAGCATCCGAAAAATGTTGTCCGCATTCGCATCCGCCGTATCGATCTGCGTCCCCGATGGCAAAACGAAAGTCAGCGATTCCAGCGTATGGTAAGCATTCTGCACTACGCCGCAGCACATCCCGCTCGAGTTGTTCGCAAGAATCCCGCCCAGCCGGCAACTCGCAATCGAAGCTGGGTCCGGCCCAATCTTCTTCCCATAGAGCCGCAGCGCATCGTTAGCCTGCTGCCCAATCAGCCCCGGCTGCACGCGAATCGTGCGCCCATTCTGCTCCACGCGCACATGTCGCCAGTAGCGGCCAACGTCCACCAAGATCCCATCCGTAATCGCCTGTCCCGACAGGCTCGTTCCACCCGCGCGAAAGACCAGCGGAATCGCCTGTTGATGGCTGAAGCGAAACAGATGCTTCACCTCTTCCACCGTCTGCGGCTGAATCACCGCACGCGGAATCAGCCGGTACAAACTCGCATCCGATGCAAACGCAATCCGCTCGATCGGCCGTATGAGAATGCGCTCCGGATCGATCAGCTCTGCCAGCAGACGCTGAATCCCAGCCGGGTCAAGAGCGTTGCCCGCCTGCATTGCAGATACCGGAATGTCCAATGCAGTTGTCACCGGGATGCTCGTTTCTTGGGATTTCAATTTCACGCGTATAGATAGCGTCGAAGTTGGATAACCGAATCATACCCGCACACCGGAATATGCGGCCAAAACACCATTAGGTAAATAAATTTCCAATTGCCGTTTCCGGCAACATCACCAGCATCGTACACTGAGACCGGCCCCTGCAAGCCATTCAGCCCACTGAGGATCGATTCCGTGCGTGTCTCACTCTTCATCACCTGCTACAACGACGCTCTCTTCCCCGAGACAGGCAAAGCCGTCGTAAGCGTCCTCGAACGTCTCGGCCACGAAATCGAGTTCCGCCCCGAGCAGACCTGCTGCGGCCAAATGCACTGGAACACCGGCTACCTGCGCGAAGCCATCCCCATCATCCGCCACTTTGTCCGCGTCTATCAGGATGCCGAGACCATCGTCATTCCGTCCTCCTCCTGCGTGGCGATGATGCGCGATCACTACGTAAAAGCCGCCGAGATGGACAACGACGCCAAACTCGTCGCGGACGTTGAATCGCTCCTCCCGCGCATCTACGAGTTCTCTGAATTTCTCGTCCGCAAGCTCGGCGTTGAAGACGTCGGCGCAACCTATCCACATAAGGTCACCTATCACGCCAGTTGCCACTCCATGCGCAGCCTGCACCTTGGCGACATTCCCATCCGCCTCTTGAATAACGTACGCGGCCTCGACCTGCAGCCCATCCAGAACATCCAGGAGTGCTGCGGCTTCGGGGGCACCTTCGCCATCAAAAACGCAGACGTCTCTTCCGCCATGCTCGCCGACAAAGTCCGTACTGTGTTGAATACCGGCGCAGAAGTCTGCACCGCCGTGGACAACAGTTGCCTCATGCACATCTACGGCTCGCTCCATCGGCAGAGAACCTATGTCCGCACCGCGCATCTAGCGGAGATCCTGGCCTCCGTCCCACAGAATGAGGGTCCGCACGCATGAGCGAGACCCAAGTACACGAGACACAGTGGCACACCCGCGATTTTCCCACCGCGGCCAAAGACCTCCTGCAGGATTCGCAGACCCGCAAAAACGTCCAGCACGCCACCAACGTCATCCAGGCCAAGCGCAACAAGGTCGTCGATGAACTGCCCGACTGGCAAGATCTTCGCGAAGCAGGCTCCGAGGTCCGCGCCCACACCCTGCGCCATCTCGACCACTACCTCACCCAGTTTGAAGAGAACTGCACCCGCGCCGGCGGCCACGTCCACTGGGCCAGCGACGCAGCCGAAGCCAATCGCATCATCCTCGGTCTCGTCCAGGAGCATCAAGCCAAAGAAGTCATCAAGATCAAGACGATGACTTCAGAAGAGGTAGGCCTCAACGCCCATCTGGAAGCCCACGGCATCAGCCCCATCGAAACCGACCTCGCCGAACTCATCATTCAACTCGGCAAAGATCGCCCCTCGCACTTCGTCGCGCCCGCGCTCCACGTGAACAAAGCCCAGGTCCGCGTCATGTTCAAGCGCGAGATGAACCTGCCCGATCTCGGCCCCGAGCCTGAAGATCTCGCCACCGCCGCGCGCAACTACCTCCGCGAAAAATACATGCGCATTAAGGTAGCAATCAGCGGCGGCAACTTCCTCATCGCCGACTCCGGCGGCCTCTGCATTCTGGAGTCGGAGGGCAACGGCCGCATGTGCCTCACCCTCCCCGATGTGCTCATCTCCATCGTAGGCATTGAGAAAGTAATCCCCAGCTTCCGCGACCTCGAAATCTTCCTCCAAACCCTGCCTCGCTCCGCCACCGGTGAGCGCATGAACCCCTACAACTCCACCTGGTGCGGCGTTCATCCCGGAGACGGCCCCAAGGAGTTCCACGTCGTCCTCCTCGACAACGGCCGCAGCCCCATCCTCGCCGACAAAGAAGCCAGCCAGACCCTCAAGTGCATCCGCTGCGCCGCCTGCCTCAACGCCTGCCCCGTCTATCATCAGACTGGCGGCCACGCCTACGAATCGGTCTACGCAGGCCCCATCGGCGCCATCCTCACGCCGCAGTTGCAGTCGATGAAAGAAGGCCGTTCACTACCTTACGCCTCCTCTCTCTGCGGAGCCTGCTACGAAGTCTGCCCGGTAAAAATCAACATCCCTGAAGTGCTCATTCATCTGCGCGGCAAAGTCGTCCGCGAAGATCAGGCCACCCTCGCCGGCAAGTTCACCCTATGGAATATCGGTATGCAGGCCGCGGCATTCCTCTTCAAAGATTCCAGCCGCCTTGAGCTCGCCGAACACATGGGCCAGATCGGCCAAAAAGTCCTGGTTTCCAAAAACGGCTTCATCGAGTGGATGCCCCTCATGCTCAGCGGTTGGACGCAGACCCGCGACCTGAAAGCCATGCCCGCGCAATCCTTCCGCGACTGGTGGGCCAAGGAAAAGGCCCCAGCAGCAAAAAGGCAAAGCGAGAACAAACCCAATGCCTGAAGAACGCAATCACCGCTCCGTCATTCTCGCCAGCATCCGCCTCTCGCTCGGAGCAGCGCTGTCGCCGGCATCCATCGCCGCCGAATATGCAGCGATCCCGCGAACCTACGCGCAATCCAGCACGCTAAACCGCCACGCTCTGCTCGAACTCTTCACCGACCGTCTGCTCGAATACGACGCCGGTGTCTATCATCGAACCGCCGCAGCCATCCCCGCGGCTATCGCAGAAATCCTTACCAGCCGCGGCAAACAAGGCCTAGCAATTCCCGCAGGCCTGCCATCGGCATGGCTTCCCGCAGGCTTCACCTTCACTGAAGCAGATCTCTTCGACGTATACCAGGTAGACAAAACCGAAGGCATCCTCACAGCCTGCACCGTGGCCATAGCCGAGACCGGCTCCATCGTCCTGCAGAACGCCGCAGCACAGGGCCCGCGTATTCTGTCGCTGGTCCCCGACTATCACCTCTGCGTAGTCTTCGCCGATCAGGTCGTAGCCACAGTTCCCGAAGCCTTCACCCGCCTCGAAGCGACATCTAGCCTGCCGACCACCTTCATCTCCGGTCCATCCGCTACAGCAGACATCGAGATGACCCGCATCAAAGGCGTTCACGGCCCGCGCTTCTTCGACGTCATCCTCGTAGAAGACACGCCCGCCTCAATTGCATAGTTTCCCGCGTCATTCATTCGTTCAACAAATGTTGTCATCCTGAACGCACGGGGTCCCCGCGGACAGGTCTTCGTCCGTGGGGTGAATATGTGAAGGATCTGCTTCTCAACGGCACCCGGACCAGGCACACTAAACAGATGGAATTGAGAAATTCAACTCAGGCTTCCGCGTCAGGAATTGAATGATCAACCACGCAGTCAGATAAGCAGTCCCAGCCACAAAAAAGATCGCCGTGTAGCTACTAAAGCGCTGGAGCACCAGCCCTACAATCCATGCCGCAAGCATCCCGCCGATAGCCCCGCCAAACCCGCCAATCCCTGTAACCGAAGCGATCGCAGGCCGCGGGAAAATATCTGAAACCAGCGTAAAGATATTCGCCGACCAGCCCTGATGCGCTGCTGCCGCCAAACTGATTACTGCAACAATCGTCCACAGATTGTGTATCTGCCCCACCAGCATAAAAGGCGTAATCGCCAGCGCACAGCAAAGCATGGCAAAGCGCCGCGCGTTTTTCACACCGAGCCCCATGCGGATCCCCTGCGCCGGCAGCCATCCACCAAAGACACTACCCACAGTAGCTGACACATAGATCGCAATGATCGGCAGCGCCAGCCCAGTAAGCTGCAGATGAAAGCTCGACGCAAAATACTTCGGCAGCCAGAAAAGCAGAAACCACCACACCGGATCAGTCAGACCCTTCCCAATCAGGATTGCCCACGTCTGCCGATATCCCAGCAACCGCAGCCACGGCACTTTAGCAGCACTCGTCGGCGGATCGCTGCGAATGTGCCTCAGTTCAGTCGCAGAGACCTTAGGTTCCTCTTCGGGGCTCTTGTAAACAAACCACCAAAGAATCAGCCAGAGGGCGCTGAATCCCCCCGTAAATAGAAACGCTGCCTGCCATCCGAAGTGCCCGGTAAGCCACGGCACTGTGATCGGAACGAGGATAGCTCCAACGCTGGTACCGCTGTTGAAGATGCCCGTCGCCAGCGCGCGCTCTTTCTTCGGAAACCACTCAGCCACAGTCTTAATTGCAGCAGGGAAGTTACCGGACTCGCCCAGCCCCAGAAAGAACCGAGAGATTCCGAATGACAACGCTGTTCGCGCCAGCGCGTGGCTCATCGAAGAGAGACTCCACACTCCAATGGCCAGCGCATACCCCAGTCTCACGCCGATCCTGTCGATGACGCCGCCCATCACTAGCAGCCCCAGTGCGTATGCACCCTGAAAGGCCACCACGATGTACCCATATTGAGCTTCGTTCCAGCCAATCTTCGTCTGCAGCAGAGGCGCAAGAAAGCTCAACACCTGGCGATCCATATAGTTGATCGTGTTGGCAAAAAACAGCAGCGCACAGATGCGCCAGCGATAGCTGGTCATCTTGAAAATCGTAGGCGCAGTCACTTCACTCTCGCCAGCAGAGGGCAATGCGCTCGACTCCGTGCCTGTACCATCGGTCATATCGATTCCTGACTAAACACGATTCAAAAACTAAGCAGGAGTGCCGGTAAGCTCCGGCAGCCCGAAATATCGATGCGCGTTGCCAAAGCAGATATCGCTCACCATCCGCCCCACTAACTCAAAGTTCTTTGGCAAAAGCCCGCGATCCATCTCGCCGCCCAGTAGATTGCAAAGCACACGCCGGAAATACTCATGCCGCGGATATGACATAAACGACCGCGAATCCGTCACCATCCCCACAAACTTCGACAACAGATTCACATTCGAAAGCGCGTTCAGCTGTAACTCGATGCCTTCCTTCTGATCCAGAAACCACCACCCGCTCCCAAACTGCACCTTCCCCGCAATTCCCACTGCAGAAAAACTGCCGGTGATGGTTGCAAACGCATAATTCTCGACAGGATTCGAGTTATACAAAATCGTCTTCGGCAACGAATCTGCAATCTCTAACTTGTCCAGAAACTTCGCCAGCTCTGTGAGTTGCGCTACCCCACCCATGGTGTCGAATCCGGTATCCGGCCCATGAATCCCCTTAGCTCGCGAATTCACATTCCGCAGCGCACCCAGATGCAGTTGCATCGTCCAGCCCGAGTCAGCATAGAGGCACCCCAGAAAGAACATCATGTAGCTTGCAAATTTGCGATGCTCTTCCGCCGTCGCCGCCTTGCCCGCACGCGCATTGTCAAAGATCACAGCAGCTTCAGCATCGCTGCACGCCTCGGCGTAACAGATATCCAGACCATGATCTGAAAGCCGACATCCGATCGCATGAAAATCACTTTGCCGTTTCTGCACAGCATCCAGCAGCGCTTGGAAAGAATCGATCTCCATCTTGGCCGCCAAAGCAAGCCGCGCCACCCACGCATTCCACGCTGCAGGCTGATCAATCTTCAGCACAGCATCCGGACGAAACGCCGGTAGCACGCGTGTCTTCAATCCGGAAGCGGCAATCGCAGCATGATGCTCCAGCGAATCTGCCGGATCGTCTGTAGTCCCAATCGTATGCACCGAAAATTTGCTGAGTATCTCATTCACATCGAGAGCGCCGCTCTGCAGCACCGCATTGCACTGCTCCCAGATCCGCGGAGCAGACTCCGCATCGAGCAATTCAGTCACGCCAAAATAACGCTGCAACTCAAGATGCGTCCAGTGGTAAAGCGGATTGCGCAGGGTATGCGGAACAGTACGCGCCCACGCCAGAAACTTCTCATACGGACTTGCATCGCCCGTGCAAAACCGTTCCGCCTCGCCATTGGCCCGCATCGCCCGCCACTTGTAATGATCGCCCTCTAACCATATTTCGAAGAGATCCTTGAATCGTCGATTCGCGGCAATATCCCGTGGAGACAGGTGGCAATGATAATCGAAGATCGGCTGCGGAGCCGCATACTCCTCATAGAGCCGGACTGCCGTATCGCTCTCCAGCAAAAATCGTTCGTCGATAAAAGTCATATGCTCCTTCGCACTTACTGCGCCCATACATATCTGCTCTTTGATTAAGTAAGTGCCTCGACAGCAGTCATCACCCCACGCAACTCCGCCAGCCCGCGCAGGCGCCCCACAGCCGGATAACCCGGCACGCACGGCCGTCCAATATCGGTAAGAATCTGGTTGCCATGATCCGATCGAAAGGGAATGGGCACCGAATCGCCCGCAGCCACCCTGCGCCGTTCTTCACGAACGAGAATGCGCATCAGCGCAACAATATCTACATCGCCGGCAAGATGCGGTGCCTCATAGAACGCGTCACGGCCCGCCTCCTGCTTGGTAGCGCGCAGGTGAACGAACCAGACTCGTTGCGCAACACGTTCCATGATCGCTGGCAAATCATTGTCCAGCCGTGCTCCCAGCGATCCAGAACAAAAGGTGATGCCATTCGCAGGCTCAGGAGTCTGATCGAGCAGGAACTGTAAATCCTCCATCGTGCTCGCAATACGCGGCAATCCCAGCAACGGCCGCGGCGGATCATCGGGATGAATGCACATCCGCACACCTACCTCCTCGGCAACGGGACAAACAGCCCGCAAAAACTCACCCAGATGAGCCCGCAATCCATCGCGCCCAATATCGCCGTAACCCGCGATAGCATTGCGCACATAGTCGAGCGTGTAAACCTCGGTCGTTCCCGGCAGCCCGGCCAACACAATGCGCATCAACGCAGACTTTTCGCTCTCGCTCATGGTCGCGAGCAATGCATGAGCCTCGCGCTGCTGAGTTTCAGTCCAATCTGCTTCAGCTCCCTTGCGCTCTAGGATGTAAAGGTCAAAGGCCGCCAGATGCAGCGCGTCGAAACGCATGGTAATGGCGCCATCTGGTAGCACCCATCCGAGATCAGTCCGCAGCCAGTCGAGCACCGGCATGAAGTTGTAGCAAACCGTGCGAATCTCGCACGCAGCCAGATTGCGCAACGATGCGCGGTAGTTGTCGATATGCCGCTGCCACTGCGGCCCGCGCCGCTTGATCTCCTCGCTGACATTAACGCTCTCAACAACCGACCACGTCAGTCCGGCATCCGCGACAATCTTCTGCCGTTCGCGGATAGCATCAACCGACCACTCCTCGCCCGGCGGCACATCGTGCAGAGCGGTCACAATGCCGGTTGCGCCAGCCTGCCGCGCATCCCTCAGTGTCACGGCATCGCGAGGTCCGAACCAGCGCCAGGTCTGTTCCATCGTGCTCCTCTATTTACTCTGAATTCGCTATGCCGACTCGATAATCAGGTTTGCGTATTGTGTCGTATCGCCGGTGCGGATAAGCCCAATTGCCTTCGGCACGCGCTTCTTCAAATCATCATGCGGCTCATACGTAATCGGAACACCCAGCAAAGCGTTGTCGAGCGCGCTAATCGTTGCAGGAGTGTTCACGGTTAGAAACTGCTGCGCTACATACACGCGTCCAATCGAATAATTCCCCTTGATTGCCAGCAGCACATCCATCACCCGCGGAATGTCATCCACCAGCGATATATCGATCGTCTCGATCTCCGGCCAGTAGGGAAATCCGCGATCGGAGATCACCAGCGTATTGGTATGGCGCACGCGGCAAAGCAGAGAATTGATTGCCGGATTGAGAATTCCACCGATCAGCATTGCAGCCCCCGGCGATACGAATTAAGCCTCGATTGCATCAGATCTGCCCGCTCCTTACAGAGAAACGCCACGCTTCCACGGAATGAAATCATCCTGCCGCAAACCTTCTGCCTTGGTCTGTTTTTCCCCGCTGGCAACCGCGATAATCAATTCAAGAATCGACTCACCCATCTCTTCAATGCTGCTCGCGCCATCGATCACCGCACCCGTATCGATGTCGATAATATCCGACATGCGCTGCGCCAGCTTCGTATTCGTAGCCAACTTGATCACAGGTGTGATGGGATTCCCCGTCGGTGTGCCCAGCCCTGTCGTGAACAGCACAATATTAGCGCCTGCTCCCGTCTGCGCCGTCACGCACTCAACATCGTTCCCCGGAGTGCACTGCAGGCTCAGCCCGGACTCGCGCACGTACTCCGGATAATCCAGCACATCTTGTACCGGCGATGTCCCGCCCTTGCGCGCCGCTCCCGCCGACTTCATCGCATCGGTGAGCAATCCATCGCGAATATTCCCCGGCGAAGGATTCATCTCAAACCCCGAATGCACCGCCTTGGCCCGCGCCTGGTAGCTGCGCATCAGTTGAATGAACCGCTCCGCACTCTCTTCTCGCGCACAGCGATTGATCAAACTCTGCTCCACGCCACATAACTCAGGAAACTCGGAAAGCAGCGACTTACCCCCCAGCGCAGCCAGCATATCCGAAACATGCCCAATCGCGGGATTCGCCGATATCCCCGAAAATCCATCCGACCCGCCGCACTTCAACCCCACCGTCAGCTTCGAGAGCGGAGCAGGCTGACGCTCGATCTTGTTCGCCTCAACCAACTCCTCAAACGTCTTCTGGATCGCCTCGGAAAGCATCGCAGACTCAAGCCCCGACTTCTGCTGCTCAAACACCAAAACCGGCTTGGCCAACGACGGGTCGCGCCGCTTCAACTCTTCCATCAAATCCGAAACCTGGGCATTCTGGCATCCCAGGCTCAGCACCGTCGCTCCGGCCACATTGGGATGATGGATATACCCTGCCAGCAACCCGCATAACGCACGCGAATCGTCTCGCGTTCCTCCACATCCGCCCTGATGCACCAAGAACTTGATTCCATCCACATTGGGGAAAACACGATTCGGAAGATCCGCGCCGTCACTTACATTCGCCGGCCCGGCTTCCCGATAGTTCTTCAGCAACTCTCGCACCTGCTGCCGGTAGAGCTTGGGCCGGCCATACCCCAATTCCTCTTCAAAGGCCTCGCGCAGCGCGTCCACATTGCGGTTTTCGCAAAACACCAGCGGAACAACCAGCCAGTAGTTACGCGTTCCTACCTGCCCGTCCTGGCGATGAAATCCCAGGAAATTACGCTCCGTCCAGCGGCTCACATCGGGTGGCTGCCATTG
>Ga0207029_10111_pt1 | contig 22468 bp, 11 predicted proteins | sample Alteio_BWMinCont_39_FD_153282 | JGI IMG/M metagenome (GOLD analysis project Ga0207029, IMG submission 153282) | Enriched cells from forest soil in Barre Woods Harvard Forest LTER site, Petersham, Massachusetts, United States -... | ecosystem: Environmental > Terrestrial > Soil > Temperate forest >...
TGGCAAGCGTGGGACTGAAGAATAAAAACTGCGGCGACATCGGATAAAAAACGTCGGAGGTGCTGATGCAACCATTCGAATGATTTTCCTTGCAGAATTGCAGAAGCTGGCCGTTGGCATCGGCCACGAATTTACCGGCGGCAAAAGGAAATGGATTTCTATAAGAAAATTCAGAACCAATATGGATTGCCTCTCGACAACCGCGAAACCTACACCAAGCTTGACTGGGTCACGTGGACCGCGACACTCACCCAAAATCGCGATGATTTCGAAGCGTTGATCACTCCCATCATCGCCTTCCTGAACGCGACTCCGGATCGCTCGCCGATGACCGATTGGTATCAAACCAAGACCGCGCGGAAAGTCGGATTCGATGCACGGCCGGTTGTAGGTGGCGTTTTCTTGCGGATGCTCTACGACAAAACCGTCTGGCAAAAGTATGCCCGCCGCGACGAAACCAAGGCCGCAAATTGGGCGCCCATGCCGCGGCCGCCCAGGATAACGGCGATTCTTCCCGCCGCAGACACCCTGCCCGCCGTTTGGCGGTACACGATCTCAAAGCCGGGGGATGGCTGGGAGGGGCCAGCTTTTCGCGATTCAGCCTGGCAGCAGGGTGAAAGCGGCTTTGGTACCGCGGGTACACCTGGAGCCGTCATCGGTACCACCTGGCAAACCGACGACATCTGGCTCCGGAGGGAAGTCAATTTGCCGGCGGGGGATTACAGCAAAGTCAACGCCTGGCTTCATCATGACGAAGACGCCGAGGTCTATATCAACGGCGCGCTCGCGCTAAAGGCGGGCGGCTACATCACCGCCTATGACGTTTTCACACTGACGCCTGAAGGGAGTGCGGCGATCAAACCTGGCAATAACTTGATCGCCATCCACTGCCATCAAACCGTCGGCGGTCAGTTTGTGGACTTCGGGCTTGTGCGCGTGCAAAACAATTGAGTGGCGATGTCTATTACATGAGCCCCGGCATCAACTACGGAAAATTCCTGTGTGTGGGCATCCAGCGCGCGCTCGATGCCGGAGCCGAAGCGGAGCTGGTATTTAATTGATTTTTCAACACATGTTAACGAACACGAACAAAGGTCACGCAACATTATCCGTCTTGCAATTTCTACTAATAACCGGGGCAGTCCTGATAAGGCTTGGTTCACCGGAGGTTTGCGCTGGCACTGACGGAAACAATTTCTCCCGTCTGTCCGATTATATCCGGCCAATGGTTGGAACGAAAGGTGAGGAGGGTAACACCTATCCCGGCCCGTCCGCTCCGTTCGGGATGGTCCAGATCAGTCCGGACACCGACACCACGAACTGGGAAACGGACTCCGGTTACGCGTACGCTGATCCGACGATCATGGGCTTCAGCCTGACGCATCTCACTGGCACAGGCTGTCCCGATCTTGGTGATTTTTTGTTCATGCCACAGGTGGGACGGCAGGATTTCGTCGCCGGCACAAAAGATCATCCGGAAGACGGCTATCAATCCATTTATTCACACAGCGATGAATCAGCCTCCGCCGGCTATTACCAAGTGAAGCTTCAGAAACCCGGCGTCCTGGCCGAAATGACGGCGGGCGAACGGGCAGGAATGCTCAGGTTTACTTTTCCCGCAAGCGAGAAGTCTTCCATCATGCTGGATTTGAGCCATGTAATCAATGGCGGCCGCTGGCGCGTGGCGGAATCACGTGTGCGGATTGAGGACAACTCCACCATCACGGGATTTCATTTGATCAACGGCTGGGCGAAGGAGCGGTATCTTTATTTTGCTGCGCGCTTTTCGCGGCCGTTCGATGACACGGAAATCATCAGCGCCGGCAAGCCTGTCATTTACAACACCTATCGTTTTCGCAGCCGTAACGAAGCCGCCGGTACCAACCTCCAGTTCTTCGCCAAATATAAAACTCACGCAGATGAAGTGCTTCAGGTGAAGGTCGCCGTTTCCGCCGTGAGTGCCGCCGATGCGCTGCAAAATCTCGATGCCGAAATTCCCGGCTGGGATTTTGAAAAGCTGTTGGCCGCCACGCGCGAAAAATGGGACCGCGAACTGAGCAAGATTGAAATTGAAGGTTCGCAAGTGCAAAAGGAGACTTTTTACACTTCCATGTATCATGCCTTTCTCGCCCCCAATCTTTACGAGGATGACAACGGCCAGTATCGTGGTTTCGACCAAAACATCCATCAGGCGAAGGGCTTCACGGAATACTCGGTGTTTTCGCTGTGGGACACGTTTCGCGCGGAGCATCCGCTTTTCACCTTGATCCAGTCCCCGCGCGATGCGGACATGATCAACAGTTTTCTGGTGCATTTCGACCAGAGCGCGGATCACCTTTTGCCGATGTGGGAACTGCAAGGCAACGAGACGTGGTGCATGATCGGTTACCATGCGGTGCCGGTGATTGTGGACGGCTATTTCAAAAACGTGAAAGGGTTTGACGTACAACATGCTTACGAGGCGATCAAGACGACCGCAATGAATCCGGATTACGACAGCGTGGCCATCTATGCGAAACTGGGCTGGGTGCCGTGCGACAAGGAAGATGAGTCGCTCTCAAAAACCCTCGAATACGCTTATGACGACTGGTGCATTGCGCAAATGGCCAAGGCGCTCGGCAAGACGGATGATTACAATGAATTCATGCAGCGCGCGGCCAGCTACAAAAACCTTTATGATCCGGCCCTCGGCTGGATGCGCCCGAAAGATTCCCATGGCAACTGGCGTACGCCGTTTGACCCGCACGCATTTGGCGGCGGCACCAATCTGGAAGACGTCACCGAGGCGACCAGCTCGCAATACTCCTGGTTTGTGCCGCAGGATGTGCCGGGTTTGATCGCCTTGATGGGTGGAGATGAGAAATTCGTCGAGAAGCTCGATTCACTTTTCGACGCCAAGCTGTCCAAGGTGTTCACCGACGATATGTCGGCCAATGATCTGCGCGGTTGCATCGGCGAATACTGGCACGGCAACGAGCCGAGCCATCATGTGATTTATCTCTACAGTTATGCCGGTCAACCTTGGAAAACGGCGCAGCGGTTGCACCAGGTGGTGACGACCCAATACGGGAACCAGCCCGATTCACTGTGCGGCAACGATGACTGCGGCCAGATGTCCTCCTGGTATCTGTTCACCTGCCTCGGATTTTACCCCGTCTGTCCCGCTAGCGACTACTATGTGATCGGCGCGCCGCAGGTTCCCAGGGCGGTGGTGCATCTTTCGAATGGGAAAAAGTTGACGATGACGACGGAAAATCTTTCCGACCAGAACATCTATGTTCAATCGGTTCGCGTGAATGGCAAAAACTGGGACTCGCCGTTCCTGCCATATCGCGAACTGAAAAACGGCGGGAAGCTTGTGTTCACAATGGGACCACAGCCGAGCCAGTGGGGAACCAATCCCGGATTCCCCCAATAGATCAACTTCCCAAACCTTGAACCTCGGGTACTCAAAACAGAAGCTGGCGAGAAACGGAAGGGTCGCCGATGGACCACGCTGGCAAAGCAACAATGAAACAAAAGATAATGAAAAGCAACTTCTTAAGTCCTCTGGATCAAAACAAAACGACTTGGGCTGGAATGGGATTCGTTCGTGCTCTCCCGTTCGTGTTCCCTCAGACTGGCCGGCCCAAAACTTACCAGCTTCAAAAACTGGTCGCGGTCCTGACATTGGCGGTTTTATACGGAGGGTTAATCGCGGTGGCGGCCGCGCCAATGCCGGTGGAAGAAGCGTTGCCCATGGTGGGCACTGACGCTCATGGCCACGCCTATCCTGGCGCGACCGTACCGTTCGGCATGGTGCAGCTCAGCCCCGACACTCCGCTGCAAGGCTGGGATGGCAGCTCCGGCTATCATTACACGGATTCGGCCATCCTTGGCTTCAGCCACACGCACTTGAGCGGCACCGGTTGCGCTTGTCTTGGCGATATACTTTTGATGCCGACGGTGGGTAAGGTTTATCTCGATGCCGGTTCGCCGGGACAAGGTTATTCATCGCGTTTCTCGCATGATCAGGAACACGCGACTCCCGGCTGCTATTCTGTGTTTCTTAAAGACCCCAAAGTCCAGGTCGAGCTGACCGCGACCGCACGTTGTGGTTTCCACAAATACACGTTCCCCGAATCGGATCAGGCGCACATCATTTTGGATCTGGTTCATAACGTCGGCAACGATCCGGTGGAAGCCTCAGTCAAAGTGGAAAGCAACGACACGATCAGCGGATATCGTTTCTCCGACGGTTGGGGTGGCCGACGGGCGATCTATTTTGTGATGCAGTTCTCCAAGCCGTTCGACTCTTTCGGCATCGAACAGAATGGCCGCCGACTTGCGGCCGATGCCCGTGAATCGGTTGGGCGGAACATCAAGGCCTATGTGAACTACAAAACCGCCGCGAATGAGGCCATTCTGGTCAAAGTGGGCATCTCAGGCACCGGCATCGAAGGGGCGCGCAAGAATCTGGCGGCAGAAATTCCCAACTGGAATTTTGACGCCGTCCGTTCGGCCGCCGTTAAGCAGTGGCAGCAGGTGTTCGACGCCGTCCAAATCCGGACATTTGATCCGCACATTCGCACTACGTTTTATGCGAATCTATACCTAAGCTGCCTGGCGCCAGTTCTTTTCAATGATGTGGATGGAACCTATCGTGGTTATGACCACCAAAATCACGCAGGAACCAATTTTCAGAACTACACCACTTTTTCCATCTGGGACATCTACCGGGCCCAATGGCCGCTGTTGACCATCCTGCATCCAGAACGTGTCAACGACATGGTTCAGTCCATGCTGGCCGGGTATCGGGAGCTAGATCAGCACACGACGCCAATCTGGCCGCTTTGGGGCAATGAAACTTGGTGCATGATTGGTTATCATTCGGCCGACATGATCGCGGACGCCTACCTGAACGGATTCCGTGGGTTTGATGCCGAAACAGCGTATCAAGCCGTGCGGGATACAGCCATGCAGGATCGGAACGGCCTGAAGACTTACAAGGAACTCGGCTATGTGGTTTCCAAGCCGGAAGAACAGGCAACCTCAAAGACCCTTGAATACACGTTCGACGACTGGTGCATTGCCCGCATGGCGGAGGGGCTGGGCCATGAAACGGACGCTCAGTTGTTCTATCAGCGCTCGGCCAATTACCGCAATCTGTTCGACACCACGACGCAGTTTTTCCGCGGACGAAAGGCAAATGGCGTCTGGCGCACACCTTTTGTTGATAATGCTCTGGTCGGTGACGAATACACCGAGGCGGATGCCTGGCAGTATGCGTTTGACGTACAGCAAAACGTGCCGGACCTGATCGCGCTATATGGTGGCGACCAGGGATTCATCCAAAAAATGGATACGATGTTCGCCACCAACTCGACCATCTATACGGACATCCCCGATATCAGCGGCCGGATCGGGCAGTATTCGCAGGGAGATGAGCAAAGCCACCATGTGGCCTATCTTTACGATTACGCAGGTGCGCCTTACAAGACCCAGTATTGGGTGCGTCAGGTTATGTCCTTGATGTATGGCGATACGCCCGCCGGCCAGTGCGGTAACGTGGACTGCGGGCAGATGGCGGCCTGGTATGTCTTCAGCGCTTTGGGCTTCTACCCAATGAATCCGGACAGCGGCATTTTTGCCATTGGCAGCCCAGCGGTCAGCAAAGCCGTCGTCCATCTGGATCGTGACAAATACCATGGCCGCACGTTTACTGTCATCGCCAAGAACAACAGCGCAGACAACATTTATATCCAATCTGCTGAGTTGAACGGCCAGCCGCTCTTAAAACCCTGGCTCACCTCCGATCAAATCACCTCCGGCGGCACGTTAAAACTGATGATGGGGCCGAAACCAAATCTGGAATGGGGCAGCTTCGAGGCAGATCGTCCACCGGCCACCATGCCCACCGATTTTCGTTATCCGGCATTGCCCACGCCGACGTCAGACAAGTTGGTTCAATTGCCCATCCCAATCCGGGTAACGTGCGGCGGCGAAGAACCCGTGGGCGGCTTTGTGCCCGACCCAAACATGGTTCCCGGTGGTGTGAACCATACGGACGCGGTGATTGACACCGGCGCGCCTCATGCCGCACCGGCGGCGGTTTATCAGAGCGAGTGCTACGGGAAAGATTTCGCCTACACCTTTGCCGTGCCTGCCGGTGAACATTATCTGGTGCGGCTGCATTTCGCCGAGATTTTCGACAGCGGCACTGGCACCCGCGTTGAAAACATCACGATCAACGGCCAGCCGGTGTTGACCAATTTCGACGCCTATGCCGCCGCCGGGGGGATGAACAAGGCGATTGTCCGGGAGTTTCCGGACATTGCGCCCGACGCCCAAGGGAACATCGTTATTCGCATTTCGGCCACTCCAGACAGCCCTGATCAAAATGCGAAGATCAGTGGCATTGAAATCTTGAAGTCCGGAGCCGGCGCTGAAACCAGCTCGCCGGCCCCGTTCAGGATCAAGACGGCGGATGGAAAATGCGAAATCATCATCAATACTGCCAAGGCACCCGAATTGAAAGACTGGGCAGAGAACCATCTGGCGCCGGTGTTGGCCGAATGGTATCCCAAAATCGTGGCGTTGCTTCCCAGTGAGGGGTTCACCGAGCCGAAGCATTTCCGCGTCACTCTCAAGCCCATGAATGGCGTGGCCTACACCTCCGGTACAGAGGTGGTCGCCAATTCGAGCTGGCTCGAGAAGGAACTTCATGGTGAAGCTGTCGGGTCACTCGTTCATGAAATGGTCCACGTCGTCCAGCAATTTGACGGCGATGATCCGAACTGGCTGGTGGAAGGCTCGGCGGATTATGTCCGTTGGTTCAAGTATGAACCCCAAAGCCACGGTGCCGACATAGTTTGGATGCGGCGGTTGCGACATTTTACGCCGCGTTACGACGCCAGCTACCGCATCTCGGCCAATTTTCTGAACTGGGTCACGGAAAAGTATGACAAGGAAATCGTCACCCAATTGAACGCGGCGATGCGCGCGGACACATATGATGACAACCTGTGGAAGAAATACACGGGTAAAACGGTCCTGCAACTCGGCGAGGAATGGAAACAAAATATCGAAGCCCAACTCGGCACCCCATCTGTCGTCAACCATGACGAAGCAAAAGGAATGAGTGACAGCAAACTGTCATCTGTAGTCAGACTCCATGCAACTCCTCGATCAAGGCCTGGCCAGTGGTTGGTTTGGGTTGATATTCAATTTTGGGCCAAAACCGTTTTGGGATGATCGGCCACGCCAGCCAGTTCAAGGAAACACAAAAGTCGCGCAGTTCAGCAGCCTGAAAATGCCGTTGAGTTATTCCTATCTCCTGCGGCTGCCAAACGGCGAGCAAACGATGGATTGGGGCCGCGACCGGGTTTTGGTCCCGGCCGATTATGATTGCGAGGAACTTCTGGTAATTGATTCCTGAAACAGCCCCGGTTTTGTTGAGAATGCTATATAAGTATGGCAGGAACTCCCTGGCGATAATCCGCCGGCGGTTTTGGTCAACCGGCAAAAATCATCTGGAATTCCACGCGCGTGCCGTTCCCGGGCTCGCTGCTCACCACCAGCCTGCCGCCCACCGCCCCGGCCCGGCGTCGCATGTTTTCGAGCCCGTTGTGTTGGCCCCTTGTCAGGGGCGATCCGGGGTCGAAACCTTTGCCGTCGTCCGCGATCACGATTTTCAGGAAACTGTCGCCGGTCTTGATTTGCAGTTGAACCACGCCGCCGTCGGCGTGTTTCAACACGTTCGTCAGCGCTTCTTTCACGATCAGGAATATATTGTGGCGCACATCCGGCGGCAGCGGCCGGGCGGGCACGTCCTTCGGTACATCCAGCCGGCAACGTGTCACGCTCCCCTCGAACAATTCGCTCGCAAAATGCGTGAGGTAGTCCACAAGGCTAGACAAGGTGTCGCTGCCGGGCCGCACGGCCCAGACGATTTCCTCCAGCGCCCGCACGGTTTGGTCTGCCGACTGCGCGATTTTTACGGCATGGTTCTCCACTTGCTCCGGATTGTCCTTGTCCGCCCGCAGCAACCCACCGAGCAGCGAGATCCGCGTCAGCAGCGAACCCAGTTCATCGTGCAGGTCCTCGGCGATGCGCGAGCGCTCCTGTTCCAGCGCGCGCTCCTGTTCGGCGCGCAGCAGTTGAAACTGGTATTTCCTTTTCTCGATTACCCGCACGCTGGAAACCACGCCGATAAATAAAAAGAACGCCACCAGGCCGCGGAACCACCAGGTTTGCCAGAAGCGTACCACCACAAAATCCTGAAACGACGTGGCAATCGCCATGTCGCTGAAAATCCAACCGTTGCCCGCGTCGTGGTGAGCATCGCCGGTGTTAAGGTGGCGCAGCCGGATTTGGTCAAAGGTGGCGAGCGCCTTGAACTTCGTCGAGATGTTATCCGGCTGGTTTTTGTCCGTCGCGCCGGGGCCGAGGTTCGGTTCCAGCCAGACCGTCACGAGGTCGTTGCCGCCGGGCACATATTGCACCTTGAAGATGATCATCCGTTCCACGTCGTGATGCACCACTTCATATGGCCAGAACAAACCCAGGTGGGCCGGCTCGGGATGGGCGGACCGCAGGTTGAATTCGCCCGCCATCTTGTTGGAAGGGCCGATCTCCGAGGTGTTGAACGCCGAATAGCCCCAGGCTTCATCCGCATTGCCCACGCCCAGATGCGCCTCGTTGCCTTGATACAATTGGAAGCCCGCCAGGTACGGCTCCGAAGACACGTCCGAAATCGGGTCAACGTGAAACTTGAAATACAGGACGTCGTTGGCCTTGTCATCCCGCTTCACCTTGCCGCCCAGGTTGTCTTCGCCCGGGCCCGTGTTGCGGACCACCCGCGCGCCCTCATCGCTCCATAAAATTTTCGCCCGCGCGGAAAGGCAAAGCATAGCCGCCAGCAGGGCCAGCAAAAATATTGCGGTGATGCGGAGCACGGGAAAATTATGCCTCCGCATCGCCGGGCACACAGGTGGACTCCGCGATTTTCTTCGCGCTCCTTTTTGGCACTTTCGTACGCCAGCAAACGAAAATGACGCCAAAACTTAACCAGCCCAAAGACGTTTGCTCTGGAACCGCTTCGGCTTGGACTTTGTCAAGATACTGAAACGGCGGCGTGGCATTGACCGGCTCCACCCCTCCCCCGGCAGGCAAAGGCCGGGTGATTTCAATGCTGAGTTGATGGGAACCCTGGCTTAAATAAACGGTGGCTTCGAGCGTGTTGCGCAGTATTTCCGCAGCATCGATTGGGCCTAAATTCAAACTGTCACTCGGGGTTCCATCCACCAGCAGGGTAAACAAGCCGGCATCGGCGTTTCCTACCAAGCCACTATTCTTGGCGGCAATATCGGCAGAAAAGCTGTAGCTTCCAGCAGAGCAATCAAAAGTTTGGTCAATCCCTCCACCTTGCTGCGCAAGACTGCCTGGCACGCCCAACCTTACCACCCCAGCTTGGAACTGGGCTGCATCTGACGCGGTGCCGCTTCCAGTCACGTCGAAAGGAACCACATCTGGCAACCCCAAACCCAGACTGCCATTGCTCGTCAAAAGCACCGTCCAATCACTCAAATTCCCGGTGGCAAAGTCTCCATTCTGAATGAGGTTGACCTGGGCCATGGCCGGGACGGCGGCAATTAAAAGTGAAACTCTGCAGACATTCCTGATTCCGTTGACGATCGTGCTCATAAGTTCATTTCTTTTTAAATCGGGATTACTAAATGAGACGCCCCAAGCAAGTCAGTTTACCGGCATGTGCGCAGCCAAATAAAGCATGTCCAGGTCGGTAAGTGGACATGGAACTTGCTGCCTTCCATTGGGCAGTCCTCTCAATAGTACGCGCGAACTTCCATTCCAGTAATCCACGTAAACATTGCCAATTTCAACGCTCCATCTGTGGATTTCCGCATGGCCGTCGGCAAAAGCCAGTCCGCAGGCGTTAGCAAGTTGAACGCTAGGTGTTTACACGCTTCGTTTCATAGGGTAATTCATTGTTTGAGTGCAGTTTGTTTGAATGACCTGACCACCATTAGCCCAACACGTTGCTCGCCAATTGGGTCATTCGAATGAGATTAGCACAGACATGTTTGGACGGGCATCGCATGAAATGTGCATGGTTAACATAATCTTTATAAATATAAGGCGCTATTCCGAAACAAAAATGGCCAAATATCTTTTACATTGGAAAACGAAGATTTAGCCAGGATTGTGCTTAGTGGAATCAAAAGCGCTGCAGCTGGGTATGCCTGATCAACATCGTCGGCCTGAAGTGCCATCGAGCAGCTTCGCCTCCGTGGTGCTGTCATCATCAATCACGCCGGGCACAGCTTCGCGGCCCAGAATGGATGCCCGGATGAATTCATAGACAATATTCCAAAACCTTTCTTTTTGTTTATGATTTGACTGTACAATTGATTATTCTACGTTCATCTGAACTAATACCTTATGAGGAAAAGTTCGTTCACACCTGCAAACAAGCGTTGGTTAGGCGTCTTCGTGGGCATATTACTTGGGCACCATGAATCCTCCGCGGCACAGCCTGTCCAATACTCAAAACCAAACATTGTAATCCTGCTAACCGATGACCTTGGTTATGGTGATTTGAGTTGCTACGGAGCCACGAGAATTCATACACCGAATGTGGACCGGTTGGCAGCTGGAGGCATGCGTTTTACCCAAGCCTATGCCCCAGCCTCAACTTGCACTCCGTCACGTTATGGATTGCTGACGGGCAACTATGCCTGGCGGGAGAAAGCAAGGCAGACGACGATTTTGGACGGTGATGCACCGCTGGCTATTGAACCGGGCAGTTTGACTCTACCCGAGATGCTTCACCGCGCCGGTTACGTGACCGGCATCGTGGGAAAATGGCATCTTGGGTTGGGTGATGGCCAGAGGCCGGTCGATTTCAACCAGGACATCAAACCCGGTCCATTGGAAGTCGGTTTCGATTACGCGCACATCATTCCAGCTACAGTAGATCGCGTGCCCTGTGTCTGGATCCACAATCATAGGGTCGTCAGTTTGGACCCGAAAGATCCAATCAGCGTCAGCTACCTCACTAATATTAGCCACGATCCTACCGGGCTGCAGCGCCCGGATTTGCTGGAAATGCCCGCGGACACGCAGCATTCCGGAACAATTGTGGATGGCATCAGCCGCATCGGATACATGAAAGGCGGGCACGCGGCGCGGTGGAAGGATGAAGAATTGGCAAGGACCGTGGTGGACCAGTCCATCGCTTTCATTGAAGAACACAAGAACAAGTCTTTTTTCCTTTATGTCGGCATGTTTGAGCCGCATGTGCCGCGTACAGCTGAGAGGCGTTTTATAGGGACAAGCCAGTGTGGACTTCGGGGCGACGTCATCGAGCAGATTGACTGGGAAACCGGCGAAATCATGTCCACACTGGACCGGTTGAATTTGACCGACAACACGCTGGTATTCTTTACCAGTGACAATGGACCAATTTTGTTTGATGGCTATTATGATCGCTCTCTGGAAGACGCCAACGGACACAAGCCCGCTGGTAATTTGCGTGGCTGGAAGTATCTGGTCTATGAAGGCAGCACGCGCGTACCCTTCATTGCCTATTGGCCGGGCAAAGTCCCCGTGAGCATTTCTGACCAGATGTTTTGCCTAAGCGACGTCATAGCCACCTGTGCAGCGCTAACCGATCAAAAACTTCCCGAAGGCGTCGTCAAGGACAGTTTAAACCAACTTCCTGTAATGTTGGGTGAGACCCGCAAATCATTGCGCAATGTGGAGATAGAACAAGGCATCTCAGGCTCAATGGCTGTCCGCGAAGGTGATTGGAAATATATTCCATCAAACACTGGCAATGCAGCTGGCGGAATGGGGTCGGGTACCAATCCCAACGACCCGCGATTTGCCGCTGCGATTATTCGCCAGCCCCTGTTGTTTAATTTGGCTCAAGATCCTGACGAAACAAACAATCTTGCCGCTCATTATCCCAAACAAATGGCAGAGTTGGCTCGACTCCTGAAAAATATTGAGGGACAGAACGTGAATTCGTCTAAAACGGAATTGCCCATCGATTGGGCCGGATCAGATTAATCTTAGCGGGGCAACATCCAATAGAACAGACCGGTCAACAATATGAACTTGGCTTCCTTTTCTCTTTCCATTTTTCGCACGTTAGTCGCCATGCCTGTAGCCACCAGCCTATGGCTAGCTCCCCATAGTGGTTGGGGTCAAGTTGTTCCAACCGTGGCTGACCAGCAGCCGTTGGTAGTTCGCGGTGCTGTCTATATACCTGCCGAGGCATTTAACGCGCCGCAAATGTGGAAAAACTTCAGCCCGACCGAGACCCGCCGTGATTTTGGTTACGCGCAGGAAATCCATTTGAATGCTTTGCGCATTTGGACAAGTTATGAATACTGGCAAATAGAGCCAGGGCAGTTCAAAGCTTCCCTGGATCAATTGCTCGATGAGGCCCAGGCCCACGAAATTCGGATTCTTGTTTCCTTATTCGAGAATGACGGCGTGGCGCCCACGCCGGAAAACATGTGGACGACCGATCCGAAAAAAGCCTTTGATGTTTGTTCCCCTGCATTGGAGATTGTTTCTCCCGCCCACAAGGAACGATGGGAACAACCAAGGGAGTACCTGAAATGGTTCATGCAAAACTATCGCAACGACCAGCGACTGCTGGCCATTGAAGTGATGAATGAGCCGGATAGAAATGCCGCCCCCTTCGCCAGATCCATGTACCAAACCGCCAAATCCATGGAGGGCAGCATCCCTTTAACAATTGGCAGCGACAGTATCGAGAGAGCGCTCGGCTACATTCCACTCGGCCTGGACATCATCGAGTTTCACGTCAATTTCCCGCCGACTCGACAATATTTCGAATCGGAAATCACGAATGCCACTGCTGTAGGCAAACAAAACCATCTGCCGGTCTGGCTGACCGAATGGCAGCGACTCCGGCCCGACGGTTCCGGCTGGGGCAAAACCAAAATTCCCCAAGCCGAAACGCTGCCCGATTACGCGTCTCTTGCGCCGATTATTCACCAATATCAAATCGGAAATTTCTTCTGGTCGCTCATGGTCAAACAGGCCTATCTGCCGCCGCAACGCGCCCAAGGCACCGTCAACGGACTATTTTTTACGGATGGCTCGGTTTGGAGCCTGCACGACGCTCGTGCTATTGCCGACGATCCTTCGCTCAAGATTCCAGAACGAAAAGTTCTCCCTCACTGAATATGCTATTTGACTGCGGGGTCGTTCGTTTGGGAATTGTTTTCTTCGGCCTGAAGATTCAACTTTATGGCAGCGTCCAGGCTGGCGGAAAATGTCCGAATCGTTTTTTCCACATTTGGGACGGGCTTATAAGCATATTGCCCGGCGGGATAGCCCATGATGATCACATAATCGAAAAGTTTCACCTTCGGCCTTTTGGGAATGTTCGTGAGAAGGGCCAAACCGATGCAGGGAGCGCCCGGTTCATTGAGTTCCAAAGCGACGGGATTGCTGGCCGACACGCTCCTGGGCGCAACCCAGGAGCGCATCAGCGGCTGTCTCAAAAGGTCGGTGTAGCCGCTGTCAACCACCACTCCGTCGGGATCAATTTTGAGCACTTTGCCGCAGATGAGACGGCGGCCATTGATGCAATTCGTTCTGATTTGCTCAGAGTGTTTGGCGGCGCTGGCGGGCGTGGTTTTTCCGGTGTGAACCATGGCACTTTTCGTCGAGCATCCGCTCAAAACTGCCAAGAGGAAGAACGGTAATAATTTCATGGCAAACGACCGATTAAGTTTGGCTGGCCTGATTCGAAATAATGAAGCGGAAGGCATAAAATAGAATTACGTTGTTTGACATTTCGTTTCAGTGCCAAAAGCGCGGATAGGCATTTCTTCATTGCTGGAGGACGCGGTAGAATCGATAACGATAATTGCTTGAGCCTGAATCCATCAAATTAATCATATTTGCCGGAGCGACATTTGTGCTAATCGGAATCCAATCAACCAAATTTGTCGTCGCTTGTAAAATATAGCTGTTGCTCAGCACGCCCGAGAATTCCAGTTGAAATACGCCATTGGTGAAGCTGACCGATGTAAAAAAGATCGGCGGCTGGATCGTGAACAGGGCGTTGGCGGCGACGCTGTTGTCGAAACCGGCTTCAAATGCGTTGGCTGTGACCGTTGCGTCGTTAGTCAGGGTGAATGGCTCCGAATAAACAAATGAATTGGTCGTGGGCAGCGAGCCGTCCAGTGTGTAGTACAGTGTCGCATTCGCATTAGTTGATTGCAACGTAATGCTGACCGAAGGCGCAAAGATGCCGCCGTTCGGCGTAATAGTCGGTGGCGACAGAGCCGGTATGCCAGGCAGGCTGTTGATCCAGTCACCCATCACCTGCACTGCGTTTGTGTCAATAAGATTCCGGGCCAGGTTGGGCATTTTGTATGCGTCGTTAGTGGTATTCATGCGGGCATAAAGCATTGAACGCCAGATGTCCTGGGGCATGACGATCATGGCATTGTCAACTCCAAGGTTACCCTTGACCGCAGGCACATTGGTGATGTTCTGGCTGGCCAGCGGCGTCTCATAGCGGGCATCAAACGTCGGACCAGTGCCGCCGGGCTGGTGACATTGCGCACAGTTGGCATCCAGATAGGAGCGCGCGCGTTCCTGCAATGAGGCTGTTAAATTGGTCAGGTTGGAAAGTTTTTCGTAATTGCTGATCGCCGTTTCGTTGATGGCAGGATTCAACAATCCCAGACGGTTCAACGTGCGCAACTGATTATCCGTGACGCCGGTGGACGGATAGGTAAAGTTTCCGTTCAACTGGCGTGTGCTCAAGCCCAGCACATAATTAGCCACGGGTGTGTGACATACCAGACATTCCGCCGGACTCGGATAATGCCAGGTTTGCGTCCATGTGGTGCCGCTGTTGGTGATTGTGATGGCTTCGTCCAGGCTGTTGGTGAGCAAATCCGCATCACTGTTGTCCCCGCGCCATTTATAGGTCACGCCATAGACTGCGCCATTGATGTCGCGCACCAGCAGGCGCGTTTCCAAACGCCGCTGGCCGCCGGTGATCTGATTGGTCACCAGGGAGAAATGTTTCACGAACACTGTTCCGGAGGGGAATGTCCATGTGCCTGTCGGCGCAAAAGTGATCTGCTCATCCGGGGTGATGGCGCCGCCGTTGTTCGGCACGGCCATCCAGCGTGTCTTGACCGCCGCGTCCGACCACAGTGGCACGTTCGGTGAATATGGAATCAATCCGTTGGTCGGTGTCATGCTCGGTGTGTTGCTGAACACGCCGGTCTGTGAGAGCAGCAGCGGCAGCGTGCCGGGAAGATTAGCGGGCATGGTCGTCGGCATATTAAAGAACGGGGAAGCCGTGCCTAGGTTAGTCAACCCATAAGCCTGGCCACTGCCACCATTGACCGTGATGTTGACCGGCGCAGACGTGCTGCTCAAACCGCTGCCATCCACTGCCACCGCCGTCAGCGCATAGCCCCCCGCGCCAAGTCCAGTCGCGGTAAGGGTATAAAGCGGGGCACTGGGACTGTTGCTGAAGATGCCCAGCAAAATGCCGTTGGTGTAGAAACTCACGAAGCTGAGTGGATTATAAGGCGCAGCAGCCGTGGCGCTGAGAGTCACGCTGGCCGAGGCGGTGTAAGCGGCACCGCCCGCCGGGCTGGTCAAAACGACTGTCGGCGGTGGATTGGTGTAGGGATAAAGTTGAGTTTGAGGAACAACTGCTTCAGCAGTGGAAGGGCTGCTCCATTGAAGTTCAGCCACGGCGCCGCCAGTGTCCTGGTAGTAATCCATTTCAATGTTGTAAAGCTGTTGTGCCTTGAGCGTAATGGAACCTTGATATGTTGTTGATGCCTGGTCCACCCAACCATTGACCAGTTCCTGGCCGTTGACCCACAACCGCACGCCATCATCTGCCGTCGCATAAAATGTGTAAGTTTCGTTGAATTGTGGTTGAACGCAACCCGTCCAGCGGACGGTAAAATTGGTTTGCGCAATGCCACCGCCCGGACCAGATGTCCAATTACAATTTATCATTGCGTCGGTTCGCACCATAGTCGGCGAGCCTGTGTAAGGATTGGCCGAAGTATGGTTGGCGTAATAAGCACCCAGCAAACCTGTTCCAGTGCCAACCGCCGAACTGTTGATGAAGGTGGCGCTGGCCTCGGCACTGCTGACGTATCCCGACTCGGCGGCGATGGCATTGACGGTCAGGCTGCTTGCCACGACGAATGGCCCGGTGTAGAGGATTGAGTTGGTTGTAGGTATTGTGCCGTCCAATGTGTAATAGAGCGTTGCGCCCGATGCGCTATCAGCCAATGTAATTGTCGCGGCATTGGTGAAAATCCCGCCGTTGGGCGCGATGGTCGGGATCGGCAGAAAACTGCCGAGGCCATAAACCGCCATGGCATATTGCCCGCCGACATAAACCTTGCCATTCACAATTGTAGGTGTGGCAAATTTGACCGCTGGCGGGCCGCTGTCTTGTGATAATTGGCTGCTGTCATAAAGCTCCTGCGTGATGTTCGTCGCATTATACGCCCGCAGAATCCCCGGTCCGCTGCTGCTGTAGGCGTCCGTTTGATAGGCCCAGACAATCGCATTGTTCGTTCCGTTGGCCGTGATGCTTGGTGTCGAACCATATTGGCCGGACTGTGTCGAACCTTGGGTTGGAGTGGTGTTAATCACCCCTTTGGCCAATGTGAACGCCTTGAGCCTGTCATTGGACGCCCAATAATAAAGTGTGTTGTTGAAATAGGCGGGCGTGTCAAAACTTCCTGACTGGCCACCGCCTGAAATCCCTCCAGTGAAGGATTGTACAATCTGGCTGTCGCCGCTGGAATTGAAGTGCCCCATATTGTCCCGGTCCACAAAATAAATGTCTCCCTTCTTGCCCGCTCCGACTATAAGATGCGGATGCGCTACGCTGCCTGCCGAGTCAGGCAGTGCCAGCGGTGCGCCCGAAGTCAAATCCTCGTCCGAACCGCTCAAAGATGACTCGTCATAAGGCGTGAAATAATCTACCAGCTTGATGATACCGTTCGTGATCCCGTTAGTCGTGCTGAATTTCATCATGCTCATTGCAAAATTGTTCGTCAGTGCGTTAAACGTAACTCCCGTCGCGTTAAAATCGCCGTTGCCTGTCATCAGGTAAAGGTTTCCGGCGGCATCAAACACCGGCCCGCCGCCACTCTGCCAGAAACCGCCCAATCCGCCATTGGGCGTGGTATTGTAGACGCTCACTTGCTGCGCCACGTTCGTCGCGTTGTAGGCAAAGAGCCAGCCGTGATAGGGCGTGTTGTCTCCATGCGATGCGAAGGCCAGGTAGATAATCCCGTTTTGCAGTGCGACCGCCGGACGGTTGAGCTGCCGCAATGGATTCCACAAAACGTGTCCACTCCCATCCGTATCCGAACCACCCGTGCCCACGCCGGGATAATTCGCCGCCGCAATTACCACCGGGCTGTTGAAGTTCGTCCGCTCCAATCCCGTCGTGATGTCCAGCGCGTGCAGCCGGTGTATGTAAGCTCCGCCGCTTGTCTTCGTTTTCGCGCAGACATAAATCGTCCCCGTCACCGGATCAATCACCGGTGTGCTGGTCGTGCCGATTTCCGGTGAAATGTCGGTCGAACCAACGTCGCCATTTGGAACCGTCGTCTCGCCATTGACCAAAAAACTCGTCTGCCACAGCGGCGTCGCGTTGGCACCCAAGTTGTCGTCCGCATCAAACGCATACACGCTGTCATGCTCCGTGACCACATACACCACGTTGTGATTATTTGGACCGCGCCCGGGAATGTTCACGTTCGTCACCACCAGCGGCTGCGCATAGATATAACCGTCCACCGTCTGGCTGAATAATTTGCCAAACATGTTCGTGACGACATCGGCCAATGTCAATACGGTCTCGTTGGTGTTGACGCCCGATCTCATGTTGTCATTGTGATACGTCAGCATCTGCACCGTGTCCGCAGACGTCGGCGGTTGCCCGCCAAATCCGACTCCCGACCCCGTCGCCGCAAAAATGATGTTGCTGAACGTCGCGCTTGCCGGACTGTTGCCGCAGCGCAAATGCACATTGTTGAACGAGCAATCCGTCGTAACATTTGTCCAGCTCACTTGATTGGTTTCCGGCTGGCTAAAATCTGGATCCAGCCACACCTTCAATGTGTCGGCAGCGCCCGGATTAAACACGACCTTCGCCACAACCGTGTGCCATTGACCGGTCACGATTGGCGTCACCGGTTGAAAATTAAAATAGCGCGTCCCTAAAATCGCGTCGCCGCTCCAGTTGGTCTGCGGATCGCCTTTGCCCAGCAACAATACTTCCGTGCTGTTGTTGTAAAGCTCCAGTCCGGCAAAGGTTGACGTCAATCCGGCCAGCGCGTTCATCTCCATGCTGAACCGGTAATACAATGTCGTGCCCGGCGCGTTGTCCATATAGTTTGTCCCGATCCACGGCGAATTGTTGGTGGTCAATAAAACAATGTCCACTCCGTTGCTCACTGAAAACGGCCCGGCAAATGTCGCCGGCAATGTGGCTTGCCCAACGGTGAAACTCCACGAGTTCGTCGCCGAGACGCCATTGACATCCGTCGCAATTACCGTGTTCGTATGTGTCGTGTTCGCCGCAAACGGAGTGGGCGGCTGATAACTCAATGTGATGAATCCATTGCCGTTCACCGAAAAGGATGGGGTTGCCGAGACACCATCTATTGCCAAAGTGATTCCATTGGAATTCACAGCTCCCACGCCGGGCGTCACTTGCGCGCCGATGGAAGTGCCCGGTGAAACTTGCGTCGCTCCAGCTGCCGGAACCCGCGAGCTAATCACCGGCGTCGCTGAAACCGTAAAACCCACGCCCGCAGCCGACGTCGCAAAAACAATGTTGCTGTAGGTCGCGCTGTCGCCCGCGCGCACATACACCTGGTTAAATGAAGCGTCAAAAGTTTGGGTGGTGATGATGGAGCTGGACTGGTTATTTTCTGAATTGGCGAAATTAGGATCCATCCAGATCGTCTCGTTGTCAGCGGCACCTTGGTTGAACGATATCTTCGCCACAAACGTATGCCACTGACTGGTGACAATTGTCGTCGCAGGATTCAAATTAAAATCGGTTTCATTGCCGCTGACATAAAAAAAACAGCTCCAGTTGGCGTTGCCATAATTGTCCCCAATCCCAAACACCTCATTGCCATTGTTGTATAATTCTAAAGCCCCATAGGTGGTTCCGAATGTGTTCCACTCCATGCTGAACCGGTAATACAACGTCTTGCTCGGCGCACTGTTCAAGTAATTCGTCCCAACCCAAGGATCGGTGTTGGTTACGATAATTATATTGCTGCCGGCAGCCGTGTAAGGGCCGGGAATGTTCGTCAAAACAACCGCGCGCGCGCTTGTTACCGACACGATTAAAATGGATACGACAGCGGCGAAGGATCGGAAGACCTTTTGCTTTGTGCCGATACGGCAAAGGTTGAAAAATGACATGCTTTTGTATTGTTTGTTTGCTGGATGCATTTTACCGTGCGAAAATCGTGGAGTATTTCTTGCTTAATTGTTTTCCTTGGCCTGAAGATTCAACTTTATGGCAGCGTCCAGGCTGGCGGAGAATTTGCGAATTGTTTTTTCCACATTCGGGATGGGCGTATAAACATATTGCCCGGCGGGATAGCCTGTGATGATCACATAATCGTAAATCTTCACCTTCGGCCTTCGAGGAATGTTCGTGAGAAAAACCAGACCGATGCAGGGAGTGCCCGGCTCATTGAGTTCCAAATCGACGGGATTTCGGCTGGCCGTTACTGTGCTCGGAACAAGCCAAGAGCGTGTGAGCGGTTCGCGCGCAAGGTTTGTATAACCGCTCTCGACCACTAGTCCGTCGGGAACACTTTTGAGCACTTTGCCGCAGATGAGACGGCGGCCGTTGATGCAATCCGTTCTGACTTGCTCCGAATGTATGCTGGCGCTGGCGGGCGGGGCTTTATCGGTGTGAACAATGGCTTTTGTAGTCGCGCATCCGCTCAACACAACCAATAGGAAGAATGGCAATAATTTTATCCACATGACCTTAGTATCCCATTTACGGCGAAGTCATCCCGTCGGTGTGTAAAGGCGGCAGGTCCGACACATTACAACCCCAGTTGGCGTTTGGAGTCGTTCCCATGGTGAAGACCAACGTGCCGCCTGCGACAATATCCTCGTGATGAAGCCAGGGACCATTTAATTGTTTGCCATTGAGCGAGGCAGATAACACATAGCAATTTCGCGGTGAATTATTTTCCGCTATCACAGTAAAGGTTTTCCCTCCAGTCAAATGAAGTGTTGACTTGGAATAAAGAGGGCTGCCAATGACATACATATCCTGGCCAGCCACTGGAAAAAATCCCAGGGCGCTGAACGCAAACCAGGATGCCATGGCACCGGAATCGTCGTTGCCCGGCAAGCCGGACGGCGTGGCGTGATATTGCATTGTGACAATTTTCCGCACGCATTCGCAGGTTTTATCCTGCCGGCCCGCCCAGGCGTAAAGATAGGGCGTAAGAAAACCTGGCTCGTTGCTGACATCAAAGTGGTGCGCAAAAAAAGCATCCAGCCTTTGAGTGAAACGTTCATTGCCGCCGCACATTTCAATCAGCCGGAGCATGTCCTGCGGAACGAAAAGGGAATAAGTCCAGGAATCGCCTTCGTAAAATGTGTCGCCGCCCCAACTGCAGCCTTGCGTGGCGCTAAAATCGGCTTTCCATGTTCCATCACGATGTCGGGGACGAATAAAACCCTTGAAGCCTTCCGCTTCAAAGTTCGTGTCCCACAGATTTTCCCAGTTGGCCGAACGTTGCAAATACGTTTTCCAATCTTCGGTTTTTCCCAAACCTTTGGCTACGGTGGCCACGGCAAAATCATTGGCCGCGTATTCCATCTGTTTGGAACCCGGACGATCAACTGACTCGATGCTTAGAAATCCCGTCGCTTTCCAATCATTGATTCCGCCTCTTCCTTCCTTGAATTCGTTGAGGGGCGGCACGTTCGCATCTTTTACCATCGCCTCATACGCCGTTTGCCAATCCACGTTTGGCAAGTGCTTCACGAAACCGTCTGCGAGCATCATGTCCGCGTCGCTGCCACCTTGAGTGCGTCCATTGTAATTGCCGCTGCGCGCGTCAGGTAACCAGCCTTCGTGCCGGTAAATATCCACCAATGCGCGCAGAATATCCGATTGCCGGTCTTGCGCAATCAAAGTAAGCAACGGAGTTGAACTTCGGAAAGTATCCCAAATGGCGTAGAAATCATCGTAGTAAGGTTCGGAAGATTGCCACAACGAATTTTCGCCGGTGCGGTCCACCGGCATCAGCATCGCATGATAAATGGAAGTATAGAATAATGTTCGTTCCTCGGGAGATGCTGTAATGTCGATTGTTCCCAGAGCTTTATTCCAAATCTCGACCGCAGCCGCGCGTGTTCCTTCAAAATCAAAACCGTTAATTTTCAAAGCATTTGCTTTTGCTTGATCAATGCTCACGAAAGAAATACCTATTTTGAGATTAACCGCTTGGTTCGCTTTTGTAGGAAAGCCAAGCCACGCGCCGTTTCTCTCTTTTGCTCCGCCCGATTCTTTTTTGTTGTCTGCATGTAATTCTCCATTGTGCCATGTGCCCCAGATTGTGGCCGGCGTATCAGACACGGCGTAAAAATATACGGTATAAGAATTGGTCTGGCAGTTCCAGCCACCGGTCACGCTGCTAAATCCACAAACTTCCGTGGGCGAAAGAACGCTCGCTTCAGATCCGACGATGGATTGGTTTTCTTTGAATTCCGCGCCGCGACTTAAACAGTGGCTGACATCAATCAAAATATTGGCTTGCTCCGCAGCCGGGTAAGTGAACCGATATAAGGCCGCTCGCTCCGCGGCGGTAATTTCCACCTTAGTGTCGTAACGCAACAATTCCACGGAGTAATAGCCGATGGCGCAGTGTTCGTTAGCTCGCGGAGAGCCGTAATTATTGGCGGAAGGATTTCCAGTCGTCGGCTGGACAAGAATATTGCCATATTTAGGACCGCCGCCAGTTCCGCTAACGTGCGTCTGGCTGAATCCATTTATTTTTCCTGACGGCGCCCAGCCTGAATTCTGGTCATTGTTTCCCACATCCGGCCCCGGCTTTATCATCGCAAAAGGCAAAGAAGGACCGATAATAGTATTGCCACCGCCGTCGGTTCCGATAAGAGGATCAACATCATCAGAGACGCTTGAAAAAAGTCTTGAAGGCGAGGCAAACAAGAAAACAATAAAAATAAAATGCAGATTTTTCATAAGATTAGCGTTGCCCAACAACGGTAATCTGGTCATTCTGGCCATGCAATTGGCCAACGATTCGACGCCTGTTTCTTTATCGGCCTATTACAATCGCGCGGGCATTTACACCGACAGCACCACCTACACCAATCCGGCTACCGGCGGCCTTGA
>Ga0207029_10113_pt1 | contig 22343 bp, 17 predicted proteins | sample Alteio_BWMinCont_39_FD_153282 | JGI IMG/M metagenome (GOLD analysis project Ga0207029, IMG submission 153282) | Enriched cells from forest soil in Barre Woods Harvard Forest LTER site, Petersham, Massachusetts, United States -... | ecosystem: Environmental > Terrestrial > Soil > Temperate forest >...
CGCATCAAAAACCTCGCGCTGGTGGCGGACCTGACGCTGGAATTGCAGGCAGGGTGCAACGCGATCACGGGCGAGACCGGCGCGGGCAAGTCCATCATCATCGGGGCGCTGAACCTGGTGCTCGGGGAACGGGCCGACCGGACGCTGATTCGCAGCGGGTGCGAGAGTTGCTCGGTGGAGGCGGTGTTTGAGGTGTCGCGGTTGCGCACGCCGTTGAAAGCGTTTTTGGAAGAGAACGGGCTGGAGCCGTGTGAGGAGGGACAGCTTGTCCTGAAGCGCAATTTTTCAAGTGCGGGGGCGAACCGGCAGTTTATCAACGGTTCGCCGACGACACTGGGTGTGTTGACGGCGCTGGGCGAATGGCTGGTGGACATGCACGGGCCGCACGATCACCAATCGCTGCTGCACGCGGACAAGCAACTGGCGATCCTGGACGCGTTCGGCGGCTTGCAGGAACGGCGGGAGAGCTTTGCTGGACTGGTGCGTCGACGGGGCGCGTTGGAAACAGAAAAGGCCGCGCTGATCATTGATGAGAAAACGTACGCGCAGCAACTGGACCTGTTGCGGTTCCAGGTGAATGAGATTACCGCCGCGCAATTGCAGCCGGGCGAGGACGAGCGGGTGCAGCAGGAACATTTGCGGGCGGGCAACGCCGCGAAGTTGCTGGAGTTAAGCCAGACGGCGCTGGGATTGCTGGGTGAGAACGAGAATTCGCTGTTGAACCAAGCGGGGCTGCTGGGGCGGGCGTTGCAGGAACTGGAACGGCTGGACCCGGGCGCGGCGATGATGCCGGGCCACGCGCAGGTTACGGGCAATCTGCGCGAATTGCAGCACGATTTGTCGCATTACGCGGACAAGCTGGAGATTGATCCGGCGCGGCTGCAGGAACTGGAGGAGCGGCTGAACCTGATCCATGCGCTGCGGCGGAAATACGGCGCGACGGTGGAGGAGGTGATTGCGTTTGGCGACGAGGCGCGACGGAAGCTGCAACAACTGGAGGAACGCGACGCGGAGCTGGGGCGGATCAACGCGGAATTGAAGAAACTGGACACGGAACTCTGGCGAGCGGGCGGGGAGCTTTCGCGCGAGCGCAAGAAAATCATTCCGCAACTGAGCAAGGCGGTGGTCAAGCAATTGCGGGACCTGGGATTTGCGCAGAGCCAGTTTGATGTGACGATTGCGACAGCAACGCGAGGGGAGGGGAACGAGGCACAACTAGCGGCATCGGGGCTGGACACGATCGAATTTCAATTTGCACCGAACGTTGGCGAGCCGGCGCGGCCGTTGCGGGCGATTGCGTCGTCGGGCGAAATGGCGCGGGTGATGCTGGCGTTGAAGACGGTGCTGGCGCAGGTGGATGAGATTCCGGTGCTGGTATTCGACGAGGTGGACGCGAACGTGGGCGGGGAGACGGCGAATGCCGTGGGCGAAAAGATGCGGCAGATTGCGAAACAGCGACAGGTGCTGTGCATCACGCACCTGGCGCCGGTGGCGGCGCAGGCGTCGGCGCATTACCTGGTGACGAAACAGGTCAAGGAGGGGCGGACGATTTCCGAGATTACGTTATTGAACAAGAAGGAGCGGGTGACGGAACTGGCGCGGATGCACCCCGCGTAATCAACACCCTGATACCCAAATGCGGAGGAGATGTTGAGGAATTTTTGATTTGCGATTTTTGATTACTATCTGTCAATAACTCGAAGATTTAGCGCCTGCTCATTAACGGCCCGTGTAAAGGTCTCGAAATTGTCGGTGCCGTGCAAGCCTTCAGCCTTTAATGTCGCAGGAGGCCGATAATCACAGAAACCGTCCGCATGCCGGTCGTACATGCGGCAAACAGAGCGAGAAAAATCGTCTAGTTCCGCCTGAGTGAAGCCGTTGCTGAACAGTCGCTGTGCTGTTTGAAGAAACTGCTCAAACTGAACCGCCCAGAGACAGGTGGAATCAAGTTGTAGTATCGCCAACAAATCATCCAACGTCTCGATGAGCCGAGCAAGCTGTCCGCGTCGAATATCGAGATCGACCATAAACGGTTAATAGAAGATTAGATTTAGTAACACGGCGAATGCAGTTTTAAACGCGCTCGTATTCCTTGGTAATCAGGTCGAGCTTTTGGGTGAGGTTATACCAGAGGGTGTCGACTTCGGTCATGACGCCTTTTTTCTCGGCACGCCTTAGGGCACGGTTTTCCAGAGCGGAACCGAGCAGGGCGCCGAGTTTACTGCCGCACCACAGACCGCAAAAGACGGCAATGGCGATGAAAAGATAGGGGATTTCGACGAAGTGCATCAGCTTCAGGATGAGGGATTCGATGGCGAAGAACACCGCCGATCCCGCGATGGCCCCGACGATTTTCAGGATGGTGTTCAGTTCGGTGGCGGCGGCGGCGGCTTTTTCGAGGGAAGCGACGCGACACTCGGCGCTGATGCCATAGGAGATGAAGGTGCGGCGTTCACCGGAGACGTAGGCGACGTTCTGGCCGTACTGGGTCTGGAGATTGACAGCACAGGATTTGGTTTTCAGCGTGCCGACGAGATGACCGGCGGCGTTGCTGTCCAACTTGCATTCCAACTCACCGGGGCCGTTCGCGATGCTGGTCGCGGCTTCCTTGACCCGGGCATCGAGAATGGTTTTGTGGGGCAGGCCGCTTTGGAGTCCATCGCACGGGAGTTTGAGGGTCTTCTGGTAGGTTTGGAGGGGTTCGTCCATGGGAAGTCTTGGCTACCGGTTGTTGCCGGGGCGACGGCCAATCGATTTAGTTTGTAAAAGTGTGGGCATAAATACGACCTGTCGGGTGTTTTTTAGCATCCTTTGTGCCAGAAACAGGCAAGAATTTTTGATTTGCGATTTCTGATTGGGGCGGGATTTGACAGTGGAATAAATTGTGCGAGGATTGGGGTCGGTCGAACAAGGAGGCCGAGCGCGAGCACCACATGAAAACCTACTTACTGAATCCCGAAGGGCGAACCACTGATGGAACACCTGCCCTCTGTGGCAACACTGCGGAGACTGGACAGATAAAACACGCATACGGACAGGGGACTCTGTTTAAGGAAGCAAAGAAAGAGGCAGGCAAGGAACCGGAAGCGGGCGGAGGTGGGAAAAGGTGGGTTGGGATGCGGGTTAACCTGGGAAAAGGCAGGCGAGAGTTGAGAAAACTGACCGGCTTTTCCCACTTCGAGATCGCCTTAACCCACCTTTTCCCACATAAATCGACGCAAGTCGTTGATTTCCCGCGTATGTACGACGTGAGGGCTTTTCTAAGAGGTGTGAAATTCAGTTTTCTGAGCCAAACGGGGCTTAGAACCAAGGTGGGGAGGCTCAGAGCGCGGATTTTGCGGAAAAATTACGCATTTTTCCGCGGTTTTCCACGATTTTCCGCACAGATCAGGGCCGTAATTACGCGATTTTTGGCTTCCCAAGCCCGCCGCAAGTTAGATGCCCCAAGTGGGTTATTCGCTTGCGCGAAACGTGGTCGCATTTTTACGGGTGGGACTTTCAACCACGGATGGACACGAATGAACACGGATTCGGAAAAGACATGGAACAGAACGTAACAGCGCAAACTGAGAGAGCTGTGGACGGCACGAATGAGCACGAATCAGGGTCACCTGCCGGGTTGCGACGGGTCCGCCCAGAAGAGATTCACGATGATGGGCGCCCACGAGACGTGCTGGACAACTCGTTGCAGCGAAGGGAAAGCGTCGGGGGGGCGGACGCGAGCGACGTTGATAATCTGAATATCCTTCAGGCTGGGATCCGATTTGAGCTGATCGAGCGTAGGTTGATAGCGCCGGTAATAATCGAACTGCGTCAGGATCACTTTGCGTGGTTTCAACGCGAGCAAGGCCTGCAAATCAGAGATCGGCGGGTTGGCCTTGGCTTTTTGCATCCAGTCGGAATGGATGACGGTGAGGTCGTTGTATTTGGAAGCCTCATAGAGAAACGCGGACGACAGCACCACTGCGGCGCCCGGTGGGACGGTGGAAAGCTCCTGTTCGACGCGATGGATGGCGGTGGGATAACCGACATCCGCCGCGCAGGCGAGTCCCCAGGTGCTCATCCCGATGGCCCGGATCGACCCGAGCAACACCGCCAGCCAGAGGCCGGTGATTTGCAGCCGCAACCAGCGATTCCCGGCAAACAGTGTTCCGCAGAAGGCGAGATAACAGGCGACGATGACGGGTTGGAGGTAATTGGCGATGGCCACGGTGTTGGCCGTCAGCAAGAAAAGGCAGGCGGCCACCACGGCCAGCGCCGACAGCAGAGCGGGAATCAGAATCAACTCGAACCGCGCATACTCGGCCGTGGCGACATTGTTATGCTGCTTGAGCCAGGAGCCGGGCAGCGTGATGGCAACAAAGAGAATTCCAGGCGTGGTTCGCAGCACTTTAAGGACTTCCGGAATGGTGGGCATCCGCCAGCCGGTCAGCGAGGGCGTCTGCCGGGCGTGCTCCATGAATCCGTCCCAAAGCTCCGGAAAGCCGATCCGGACGGCAGCCACGAGCACCACCGGCACGATGAGGAGCATGGACATTGGGATCAGCGGGAATTTCTCCCCACCAGCCAGCGAGGTGGCGAGCATTCCAATCCATATCCAGAGAAAATAAATCGCACCGATTTGCAGACTCGTGCAAAGGGCGAGGATGGTGAAGGCGACCATGGCCCAAACCCAGGGAACCGGAAGCGGAGCGGCGCCAAGATCCAGATTCCTGCGCGAACGGATCCAGGAATACACCGCCAGCATGCCGAGCAGATGCGCGAGGCTGTCCGGGCGGTCGTGAAACGTCAGCAGAAACAGATAGAAGCCGGCGATATGGATGCACCAAACGGGCATCTGGAGGCGGTACAGTATGGCAAGCACCGTGAGCGCGTAAGCGGCGAACAAAACCAGATGCAAGGCCATCGCGGAAATTGCGGAGGTGCCAAACGCGGACATCCACAGCCAAAGCAGAGCCTGATACAGCGGCGGGTAGGCGCTGAAAACCCGTTTCCCGGAAATCGGCATCGCGCGGGCAATGGTGGGATTAAAGTAGCCGCCATGGTGCAATTGATTCACCACGGCGCCATCGTAAAAGTAAGCGTCATTGGAGGGCACGGGTTGGGCGGAAAAGGAGAACAGGAGGACTTTCCACACAATGACCAGCGCAAAAACCAGCCAGACGCCGCCGTATTTTGCGGGAGGGGAGGGCATTACCATTTTATATCAAAAACTCTGGAATCATTGACCAGACTGGACATTTTCTGCTCAAACAGAGCCACGATAGAGCACATTCTGATTGCGTTGCAGGACGGCAACGATGTGTGTCGAGATGTTTTCCCAAACGTAATGGCTTGTCAATGGCCAATGCCCTTGGCTAACTGTAGCAAAACAGTCGGGAAACAAAAAATGCCTCCCTCCACCGCCAACCCGCCGGAAAAAGTCCCGCTCTGCGTGGACCTGGACGGCACGTTGATCAAAACCGACGTGCTGTGGGAGTCACTCATGCTGCTGCTCAAGCGCAACCCGCTTTACCTGCTGGCGCTGCCGTTCTGGCTGATGCGGGGCCGCGCTTTCCTGAAGCAGCAAATCGGCACGCGGACGGCGCTGAATCCCGCCGGGTTGCCCTACCACGCGGCGTTTCTGGATTTTTTGCGGGAGGAAAAGCGCCGGGGACGAAAACTGGTTCTTACCACCGCGGCGGACAGTCAGGTGGCGCAGCGCGTCGCGCATCACGTGGGATTGTTCAGCGAGGTGATTGCCAGCAACGGGGAAACGAACCTGCGAGGCGGGAACAAGGGGCGGAAGCTGGTCGAACGCTTTGGCAAACAGGGCTTTGATTATGCCGGTAACTCAACCGTGGACCTGCCCGTCTGGCGGGAGGCGCGCGCGGCCATTGTGGTGAACGCCGACGAAGGGTTGGCGCAAAAGGCCCGGCAACTCGGAGAGGTCAGCCATGTCTTTAACGAGCGCAAGTCGCGTCTACGGGCCTTCATCAAAGAGCTGCGTCCGCATCAATGGGTGAAGAATTTCATCATTTTTGTGCCGCTGCTGACCTCCCATGAATTTGAGGCCACGAAGTTCAGGAACGCGCTGCTGGCGTTTATTTCGTTCAGCCTGTGCGCTTCGGGGGTCTATGTGATCAATGATTTGCTGGATCTGGACGCCGACCGCCATCACCATCGTAAAAAATCGCGTCCCTTCGCCTCGGGGGAACTGCCGCTGCCGGTCGGGCTGATTTCGGCGCCGTTACTGCTCGCGTTGAGTGCGGGCGTGGGATGGTGTTTATCTTGGAACTTTCTTGCCGTGCTGGCGGTATATGTGGTGCTGACGACGAGCTATTCATGGCAGGTGAAACAAATCGCACTGCTGGACGTCTTCTTCCTGGCGGGTCTTTATACGATACGATTGGTGGCGGGACATACGGCGACGGGGATTCCATTTTCATTCTGGCTGCTGGCATTTTCCATGTTCATATTCCTGAGCCTGGCGCTGGTGAAGCGATATACGGAATTGCGGGCATTGCGGCAGCAAAACCGGCACGATTCAAAAGGACGCGGCTACACCTCGGAAGACATCGAGATGGTGGCGATGCTGGGAATTGCCAGCGGATTTCTGTCCGTGCTGGTGATGGCGCTGTATGTGAACAGCGACCAGGCTGTCAAAAACGACCAGGGCGTCCCGCTCTACAATCATCCCACGCTGCTGTTGCTGATGTGCCCCCTGCTGTTGTATTGGGTCAGCCGCGTCTGGCTGATTGCGCATCGTGGAAGGATGCACGACGATCCCATCGTCTTCGCCCTCAAGGACCGCACAAGTTATGCGGTGGGGGCGTTGACATTGCTTGTCCTCTGGCTGGCTACCGGACATTATTAGCGGGCGAATTATCGAATGGAGCGACGCATCAATCCCTGGTTCCACGACACGGTGTCGGCCCTCGTGTATTCGCTGGCGCAAACCAACGCCGAACCCGCGCGGCCCAAATTGCAGGCGCCCTACAACGATCTTGTGCGGTTCGTGCTGGCCCAGCACGCGCGCATGCCGGATTATTTGCGCACGCCGATTCTTGCCGCCACGCTGGGCTTCGACCTGCCGGCGGCTTTGCGCCACGGTCATCGTTTTCACACCCTGCCGCCAGCAATCAGGCTTCGCCAGATTGAAGCGTGGAAGAACTCACCCCTGGGATTCAAGCGTGACCTGGTTCGGTACTTCGAAAGTCTGGCGACGCTCGCACTTTACAGCCGAATGGATGCGGGAGGGGAGGCTCAGTGCTCCACAGCCCAAGAAGAGCCATCGCTCTTTTCACCGGCCAAAGTCATCGACCACCCCGAGCGGGAGCTTTCCTGCGAGATTGCGGTGATCGGGTCCGGACCGGGTGGCGCCATCACCGCATGCCTGCTCGCGGAAGCCGGGCGAAAGGTGCTGCTGATCGAGGAAGGGGCATATCTTTCACTCGGCTCGTGCGCGCCGTTCACGCACGAGGAGATGTCGCAAAAGTATCGAAACGGCGGCCAGACGGTTGCGATGGGAGCGAACAAGATTTCTTATGTAGAGGGACGCTGTGTCGGCGGAGGCAGCGAAATCAATAGCGGCCTTTACCACCGCACACCGCCCGACATCCTCGAGACGTGGCGAAAGGATTTCAAGGTGGAGGGGATCGAGGAAGCCGATTTGCAACCGCATTTCGAGGCTTGTGAGAAGGAGCTGTCGGTTTCACTGCTGCCGGGACCGGCACCGGCCGCGTCATTAAAATTGCACGAGGGCGCGACTCGATTGGGCTGGAAATCGATCGAAGTGCCGCGGTGGTTTCGTTACGATGCCGGAACCGGGAATGCCGGAAAGCGCCAGTCAATGACGGAGACTTTCGTGCCGAGGTTTTTGAGAGCGGGTGGAATGCTGCTGCCACGGACCAGCGTCGAGACGCTCCGTTTAGAAGGCGGAAAATGGGCGCTCAACGCACGGCACGGCTCGATGGGACCGGTGCGCATCGGCGCGGAAACGGTTTTTGTTTGCGGCGGAGCGGTCCAGACGCCGGCCCTGCTGCGGCGGAGCGGAATCACGGGGAACATTGGCAACTCGCTCCGGCTGCATCCCACGGTCAAGGTGGCGGCAAGATTTGCCGAGACCGTAAATTCCGCGCAAACGGGCGTGCCCGTGCACCAGGTGAAGGAGTTCTCGCCGCGAATCAGTTTTGGTTGCTCGATCAGCTCGCCGCCTTATCTCGCGCTGGCGTTGCTGGAACATCCGGAACAGGTGCGTGAAGTCTCCCATTCCTGGCAGAAGATGGCCACCTACTACGCGATGATCACCGGCGAGGGACGAGGGACCGTGCGGAGCATTCCGAAATTTCGGGATCCGTTGGTGCGCTATAAACTTACGCCACACGACCGGCGAGACCTCGGCGAGGGCCTGCTGAAACTGTGCGAGGCGTTATTCGAAAGTGGCGCGAAGGCGCTATACCCCGGCGTGGCCCGCAGCCCGCAATTGCTCAAGCACGACGACCTGAATAAATTGCCCGATGCCCTGCCATCCGGCCTGGCAAGCCTGATGACGATCCATCTGTTTTCGTCCTGCCCCATGGGCGAAGACCAGACCAAGTGCGCCACGAATTCCTTTGGCCGTGTGCATGGGTTCAAGAATCTATATGTGAACGACGCCAGTCTGCTGTGCACCGCCCCGGGTGTGAACCCGCAGGGCTCTGTCATGGCGCTGGCGCGAAGGAATGTAATGAGTTTCCTCAACAATAAATCGACAATATGAGCCGGGTTGAATACAATAAAGTCCTCGTCACCGGCGCGCTGGGCTGGCTGGGCATCAGTTTGGTGGAGGCGCTGGTCAGAGGCCTGCCCGATCACGACGCGCTGAAGAAACCCCGCGGCAACCTGCGCATCCGCTGCCTGATTCTGCCGGGACAGGATGCGGCGCCGTTGCGAAAAATCTCCGGGCGAATTGAAGTGGTGACCGGGGACGTTCGGAATGCGTCGGAGTGCATGCGCCTGTGCGAAGGGTTCAAGGACGGGGTGTTGTTTCACACGGCCGGGATTATTCACCCGCGCAAGGTGGCGGAGTTTTATCAGATCAACCTGACCGGCACGGCTCACTTGCTGAATGCGGCGATTGCCGCCGGAGTCAAGCGCGCCGTGGTGGTTTCCTCCAATTCGCCCTGCGGCTGCAATCCGCATCCCGATCATTTGTTCGACGAAGATTCCCCGTATCGCCCCTATATGAATTACGGACGGTCGAAGATGCAAATGGAGCTGGCGATCAAAGAGCGCCAGAAGCAAGGCCGTATCGAGACTGTCATAATCCGCCCCCCGTGGTTTTACGGGCCCAACCAACCGCCGCGGCAGACGATGTTCTTTCAAATGATCCGCGACGGCAAGGCGCCGATTGTTGGCAGCGGTGAGAATTTGCGCTCGATGAGTTACGTCGAGAACTTGTGTCAGGGGCTGTTGCTGGCCGCGCAGGTTGAAAAGGCGAACGGTCGGATTTACTGGATCGCCGACCAGCAACCTTATTCGATGAACCAAATCGTCAACACGGTGGAGCGTTTGCTCGAGGGAGAGTTCGGGCACAAATGCGCGCACAAACGGATGCGGCTGCCGGGGATCGCCAGCGAAATCGCGCTCATGGCGGATGCCACATTGCAGGCCGTGGGGCTGTATCACCAGAAAATCCACGTGCTGTCGGAGATGAACAAGACCATCGCCTGCTCGGTCGCGCGGGCGGAGGCGGAATTGGGTTACAAACCGGCGGTTTCCCTGGAAGAAGGGATGCGGCGTTCGCTGGCGTGGTGCGCAAACCAAGGGATAAAAATCTGATGCGGTCACAAGAATCATTTTGGTCGTGGCGAGAGAATTTTGCAGTCCTCCATCAGTTCGCCGTAACCATAGACCAGCCGCGCCTTGTAGGGCGGGCTGGAAATCACGGAATCCATGGCGTAGTTTCGGTTGATGTCCCCGATGATGTCCGGGCCGTACCAGGTCCCCATGATGAGGTAGATCCGGTCGTAATAACGCGCGTTGATTCGCACCCGCATTTCGGACAAGGCTCCGTATTTGCCAGCGTCCAGTTCAAGAATGGAGTTGGCCCGGTCGCGGGGAATTTCCGTGTCGCCGGAGCGGATGAGGAACTCCGTTCCGTGGGAGACGAGCACCTTGCGGCCCGCCTGGATGTCGCGCCGCACCGCCGCTTCAATCGCCCGGCCATAGGCATAGTAACCCGGTCGCGGCGGGATTTTCATCGGGAAGACCAACACCAAGAAGAGCACCATCAGTGCGACAATTGCCATGGGGATGATCCGCGGGTCCGGCCCTCCCGCAATTCGCTCACGTGGCGTGGATTTTGCGGCGGTCAGCGAGTCCAGCAGCATTCCAAAGAAGGGCCACGCGAGCATTATGAACCAAACCTCAAAAATAATCAGGTTGTTCCACATCCCCATGGTTTTAAGATACGCGACCGCCGCGGGCATCACGGAAAAGAATCCAATGCCGGCCCAGCAGACCAGATAACGTCGCGCCGCGCCGCCCATGTTCCACAACCAGAAACCGGCGATCAGCGCCAGGAACACCAGCAACCCGCGGTCCATGTTCAAGGAATCAAATGCCATCATGTAACTCTTCGCCAGCCAGACCCCCTGCCGCGACGGCAGAACAAAGGTGAAGAATCTTCCATATTGCGGCAGCCACAGCAGCCAGATCGAAAGGCCCAGCATCAATCCGCCCAATGCCACCAGCAACAGCCACCGACGCCAGCCCCAGAGATTGTATATTGCGAAAACCGCCACGGGACCGAGAAAAGCCGTCGCGCAGGTTTGTTTGGTAAAAACTCCAAGACCGGCTATCAGGATCGTTAGCACCGCGAGGCCAAATCGTTTCGTTTCGAGCGCGCTCAGGCAGAGCCAGAAAATCAGCGTCGCGTGGAACATGTGTATGTTGTCGGGATGGGTGATGTCGGCAAGGAAGTTTTTGGAAAGCACCAGCCATATGGCACACCAGGTCGCCACAAAAAATATTTTGGTCCTGGCGGCGGCGATCGTGGAACCGGCCAGCCGTCTCACTGCCAGGGTCCCGAATCCCGACGCCATGATTCCCAGCAGCGTGCTGACCAACCGGCAAAACCGGATGTCCAATTCCAAACCGAACGGCTTCAGCAGCGCAAATGTCAGGTACTCCAGCCCCGGACTGTAAACAAAGGAGTTCCCGTCCGCCGGATCGCTGTAAACCGGCAGATGATGATGAAGCTTCAGCATGTTGGTCATGAAGGGACTCTCTGACCAGAGATACAGGTCCCATGGATACACGATTCGCAGTGCCGTCTCGACCACCAGGACCAACGCGAACAAAATCACCATCCAATAGACTGTGCGGCGGAGTAAAGCGATCTGGGCCGGGGTGGGAAAGGTGTCGTTCAAATTATCAGCGGGCATTCGCGTTAAATGTCTCAGGCTTTCTCCGGCAATTTTGGCTGACGCATGCCCGCCATCCTCGCTCCATGGGAGTCGGGCAAACCTTAAGCGCCGGCCCGCTTCAAGTCCATCAAAAATCCCCGCCGGCCCGCCTACTCCAGCTCCATTTTTTGTTGGATGAATCAACCGCCTCGCCTGTAAGTTGTGTTTGTTCATGTCTTCAACCAATGTCTTGATCACCGGCGGTTCCGGCTATTTTGGCTCGCTCCTGCGCGACCGCCTGAAGTCCCGTGGCAGCGCCGTGCGCGTCTTCGATCTGGCGGATGCCGACGACCGCCCCGGCGACGTCGCCTTCGTTCGCGGTGATATCCGTGATGAAGCGCAGGTCAGGGAAGCCTGCGCGGGTTGTGATGTGGTTTATCATTGTGTCGCCCAGGTGCCACTCGCGAAGGACAAGCATCTCTTCGAGTCGGTGAATGTCCAGGGCACCGAAAATCTGCTAAAATCGGCGCTCGCCGCCAACGTGCGAAAGGTCCTCTACGTTTCGTCCAGCGCGGTGTTTGGCGCACCCAAATCAAATCCAGTGACGGAGCAAACGCCCCCATCTCCGGCGGAAGCCTATGGCCGCGCCAAGCTCGCTGGTGAAACCCTCTGCGCGAAATATGCGAAGGAGGGTCTGGACGTTTCCGTGATCCGCCCGCGCACCATAATGGGTCACGGCCGTCTCGGCATTTTTCAAATTCTCTTTGAATGGATTCGCACCGGTTACAACGTGCCGGTGCTGGGCCGCGGCGATAACATTTATCAATTTGTTCACGCCGATGATCTGGCTGACGCCTGCATTCTCGCAGCCGGGCGGCTGGGCGGGACGACCTACAATTGCGGCACCGACCGCTTTGGCACCATGCGCGAAGTCCTCGAACATCTGTGCGCCCACGCCAAAACCGGCTCGCGGGTGAAAAGCGTTCCGCTGTCGCCCGCCGTCGCTTTGATGAATCTGACCAGCGCGCTTGGGCTGTCGCCCCTCGGCCCTTACCACGCGCTGATGTACGGACGCTCACTTTATTTCGACGTCGCCAAGGCCAAAGGCGAGCTCGGGTGGCAGCCGCGCTTTTCCAACAATGAAATGTTTGTCCACAGCTACGAATGGTATCTGCAAAATCGCGAAACCATCCTGCGCTCGCACGGGGCCTCGCATCATCGCTCCGCAGTGAAACAGGGCGTGTTGGGCCTGATGAAACATCTCCTCTAAAAGCCTGTTTGCGTTTGCCGATGTTTGGGGCAAGCTCCAGCCATTGAAATTGTCGCGTTCCTGCATCCAAAGCCGTTACCTCTGGGCCTTCATCGCGGGCCTTTTGCTCGCGGCCTCGTTTCCCGGCATCGGCATCGCCGGCCTCGCGTGGGTCGCTCCCGGATTGATTCTCGCCAGCGCCATAGGCCGACGCGGAAAAGCGGTGTTTCGCGTCGGATATGTCGCCGGTCTGGCACATTACCTCGCATCGCTCTCCTGGCTGCTGCGCATCCCCGTGCCAACCGTCTGGGTGTGGGCGCCCGCCCTCGGCTGGTTTGCGCTGGGCGCTTTTCTTGCGCTCTATCCCGCCGTGTGGGTCTGGCTGTGCTGGAAAACTTTTCCGACAAAACTCACGGGAGAAGGTAATAAAAGCCCGCTCCAGAATTGCGCCGCGCAATTCCTTTCTGTGCCGTGGGCACAACGCATAATCTGGGCCGGCTCCTGCGCCGCCCTCTGGGTCTCCCTGGAAATGACCGTTGCCCGCTTCCTCGGCGGTTTTCCCTGGAATTTGTTGGGCGATTCCCAATTCCGCATGCTGCCCCTGATCCATATCGCCGCGTTCACCGGCGTTTATGGCGTTTCGTTTCTCGTGGTCTGGACCTCCCTTTCTTTCATGAGCGGGGCCATCGTCATCCTTGGCCGGCCCGCGATGCGTTCGGTTTGGCTGGGCGAAATCATCCTGCCCATGCTTGCGGTCGCGGCCATCTATGGCACCGGCTATGAAATGTTGCTGCGGCCCGAACCCAAGGCACCGGAACTCTCCATCGCCCTCGTTCAACCCAGCATTCCCCAGTCGCTCATCTGGGATAAAAATGCCGAGGCGGACCGCTTCAAGCAATTGATTGCGCTTTCGGAATCGGCCCTCACGAACAAACCGGACCTGCTCATTTGGCCCGAGGCGGCAGTGCCCGGTCTCATCCGCGTTGATGACCAGTTCCGCCAGCCCATCCTCGACCTCGCCCGCTCCCACAAGACCTGGATCATTATCGGCGCGGACGATTTCACGCCCCACCCCGGCGCGAAAACCTTTGCCGATTGCGATTTTTTCAACAGCAGCTTCGTCATTAACCCGCAGGGTGAAATCGTCGGGGAATATCGAAAACGAAACCTCGTGATTTTCGGCGAATACGTGCCGCTCACCCGCTGGCTCCCCTTTTTGAAACATCTGACCCCCATCACGGGCGGTTTCACCCCCGGCGACGGGCCGGTGCCGTTCCATCTCGATAATCTGAATGTGAATGTTTCCGTGCTTATTTGCTTCGAGGACATTTTTCCCCATCTCGCTCGGGAATATGTATCCGACGACACTGATTTTCTCGTGAACCTCACCAACAACGGCTGGTTCGGCGAAGGCGCGGCCCAATGGCAGCACGCCGCCGCCGCCATCTTTCGCGCCATCGAGAATGGCCTGCCGCTTGTCCGCTGCGCCAACAACGGCGTGACCTGCTGGGCCGATGCCCATGGCCGTCTCAAGTGGTTCGAAAGCGCCTCCAACGGCATCTACGGCCCCGGCTTCATGATCGTCAACGTCCCCGTGCTCGCTCCCGGCGAAAAACGCGCGCCCACGTTTTATCGCCTGCATGGCGACCGCTTTGGCTGGGGCTGCGTCGCTTTCGCGTTGCTTCAGATTTTGCGCGCATTCGCCCGGGATCATAAATCAAGGCCCTCTCAGCCTTTGCCCTCCAGCAATTCCTGAAACGCCGCATGCGCGGTAATCAGTCGCAGCGCCTTCTTTAACAGCGTTTTCCCCGGCTCCATCCGGTGCCACGGCGACGCCCCCGACGGATGCGGCAGTGGAATCAGGTCAAACCGTTGTCCCGCGCGCGTCACTTCAAATTTCCGCCCGATGATTCCGTCCAGCTTTTGCAACGGCATAAACTGCTCAATCGCCAGCTTGCCCACGGGGATGACCAATTGCGGCCTGAGAATTTCCAATTCACTGTCCAGCCAGCCGGCGCAATTCTTCACTTCCTCGGGCGATGGCACCCGGTCGCCGCCGGTGGCCTTCTTTCCCGGAAAACATCGGCACACCGCCGCCATGTAAATCATTGACCGAAACGCGGCCTCGTCCATTCCGGCCGTTTCATGAAACCACCGGAACAGCGTCTTTCCCGCCGTCCAGGCGAAAGGCCGCCCCAGCACCGGCTCCTTGTTGCCCGGCGCCTGCCCCACCAGCATCACCCGGCTCACCACCGCGCCGCCGCTCACCACCGGCTTGCCCATCTGTGGACATAGTCCGCATTCGCGCAGCCGCTTCACGTGCTGGACCAGCAACCGCGCCGTCCGATCCTCATTCCGTTTCGCAATCATACCCTACGTAAAACTGTTTTCGCCTTTCTGCAAAGAACCATTACTATTTGCGCATGGACAAAGAACTCGCCGAGCGCATCGATAAACTGGAATCCCACCTCGCCCACCTGGAACATCAATACGACCAGCTCAACCAGGTCGTCCTCGAACAATCCCGCCAGCTCGTCAAAATGTCCGCCCTCCAGCAGCGCCTTTCCCAGTCAGTCGAAGCCGCAGAACTCGAACGCATCAAATCCACCTCCTCCAAGCCGCCCCATTATCAGTGATGAATCAGTGTCCATTCCGACCGGGTTTGGGTATTTCGCTTGGTTTGTGGTTGAAATCATTGTTTTCCCGGTCTTTTTCCCATCGGTCCTTAGTCCATGTTCCATCGGTGGTTGAAAAATTGGTCCCACCCGTAAAAATGCGTAACATCGAGGATTTACGGGCCTGATCTGTGCGAACTTTCGTGGACTTTCGTGAAACTTCGCGAAACAATGCGTAACAACCCGTAACATTTCGCGCATCTCGGTCTCCTCTGTGCCTTCGTGCCTCTGTGGTTCGTTCCCATCTCCCCGAAAAAAGCTTCACCACGCTCAGATGCGGGAAATCAACCACTTGCGTCGATTTGCCCGGGCGGAGCCGGGTTAAGGCGGGCTCAACGTGGGCAAACCCGGTCCGTTTTCCCAACACCTGGCCGCCTTTTCCCAGGTTAACCCGCCTCCCAGCCCACCTTTGCCCATCTCCGCCCGCCTTCGGTTCCTTGGCTTCCACTTTTCTGGCCTCCATATGAAGAGCCCCCGATCCGTGTCTGGGTTTTGTCTGTCCACCCTCTGCAGTGTTGTTACGGAGGACAGGTGTTCCATTCGTGTCTTGCCCTCCTGGATTCTGAAAGCTGGTTTTCATATGGCGTTCACGCTCGGCCTCCTTGTTCGACCGACCCCAAGCCTCGCACAGTTTTTCCCCCTGTCAAATCCCGCTCCCAATCAAAAATCGCGCTTTTCGATCACCCCAAAACAACACTTTTTGAATTCGCAATTTGGCGTGCGAAATGGCAAACTTGCCTTGACCTGTTTATGGAGTAGTTGCGAATATCGGCTCGCGGCAACTATTGCCACCCCTTCGCCCTCTGCATTACCCTGTTCATGTGACCAAAAAAAACGCCAAAATTGACGCCCTCATCGAGTCGAGCCGTGGGCAGGATTTGGACGCCTATTATCTCGGCTTTTTTGAATGCTTCAACCGCGGCCTTTACTTTGAAGCCCACGAAGTCCTCGAACAGCTCTGGCTTCCTCACCGGCATGGCCCCAAACACGCGTTCTATCAGGGTCTCATCCAGCTTGCGGGCGCGTTCGTTCACCTCCAAAAAAACCGTCTGCGGCCCTCGGCTTCCTTGTTCAAACTCGCCCAGACCAATCTCCAGAAATATCCCGCCGTTCACGAACACCTGGACGTCGCCGCCGTCCTCCGACTCATTGAATCCTGGCAGCACCAATTGGAAGCGCACCAATTCACGGTGAACCCGCTCACTTCCGCCAACGCCCCCAAACTCCACCTTCTGCCGCGTGACGGTTTCCATCGCCAATGAGGGACGCCCTTTCCCGGGAGCCTTCCTTATCGCTTTACATCCTCCATCCACAATCATAACGTCTGCCCGGAAGGATCACCAAATTCAAAAATGCCCGCACACCTTGAGCGAATATGACTCCTCATCGCATCTCTGCCTCCTTGCTACCGCTCGTGTGGGTTGCCTGCTTCGCCGCGCTCCTCGCGTTCAGCGGCTCTCTTGCCGCCGCCACCGTCAACTGGCCGCAGTTCCGCGGACCGGACGCCAGCGGCGTTGCCGACGACCCCGCGCCCGTGACTTGGAACGTCGAATCCGGCGAAAACATCCGCTGGCAGACGCCCATCCCCGGTCTCGGCCACGCCTGCCCGATTGTCTGGCAGGATCGCGTTTACGTCGCAACCGCCGTGAACCCCGGCAAAAAGTCCCAACTCAAGGTCGGCCTTTACGGCGACATCAATTCCTACACCGAGAATGAGTCACACCAGTGGCGCCTGCTTTGCCTCGATAAAGCTACCGGCAAGGTCCTCTGGGACAAACTCGCGCTCGAAGCCGTGCCCCGCACTCAGCGCCACACCAAGGCCACGCATTGCAACTCCACTCCCGCCACCGACGGCCACCGCATCGTCGCGATTCTGGGTTCCGAAGGCCTGTTCTGCTTCGACATGGATGGTCAGCAGCTTTGGCGCAAGGAGCTTGGCCGGATGGATCCCGGTTTCTATATGGTCACCAACACCTCCTGGGGCTTTGCCAGTTCCCCCGTGTTGTATGACGGCAAAGTGATCGTGCAGTGCGATGTTCTCAGCGAACAATTCCTCGCCGCCTTTGACGCGCAGGACGGGCACGAACTTTGGCGCACTCCCCGCAAGGAAGTCTCCACCTGGTGTACTCCCATCGTGGCAACCTCGCCGGGCCGCACGCAGGTCATCGTCAATGGCTGGAAGGCGATCGGCGGCTACGACTTCGCCACCGGACATCAACTGTGGTCACTGAAAAACGGTGGCGACGTTCCCGTAGCCTCGCCAATTCTTGCGGGCGATTTCGTCATTCTCACCAGCGCGCACGGCACCTATCACCCCATGCGCGCCGTCCGCCTTGACGCCACCGGCGACATCACCCCGCCGGAAATTGACGGCACCAATCAATCCATCGCCTGGTCTCATCCGCGCAAGGGCGATTACCTCGCCACTCCCATCGTGGTCGGCAATCTGCTCTGGGGCAATATGGATGGAATCGTCACCTGTTTTGATGTAAAGACGGGCGAGGTTTATTACAGCGAGCGGATCGGCGGCGGCGGCCAGGGCTTTACCGCCTCAGCTGTTGCCGCGGGCAACAAGCTCTATTTGACCGGCGAACAGGGCGACGTTTTTGTGCTGCCCGCAACGAATCAATTCAGCGTGCTCGCCACCAACAAGCTCGGCGGCCTCTGCCTGTCCACCCCGGCCATCTCCGAAGGGACACTCTTCTTCCGCACCACCGAAAACCTGGTCGCCGTTGGGTTCAAAAAGTAATTGCACGATGACCACCCTCCTCATTGCCACCCGCAACAACCACAAAATCGGCGAAATCCGCGCCATCCTATCTGCCCAATTCCGTTACCTGACCCTGCGCGACTTTCCCGACGCGCCCGCCGTCATTGAGGACGCCGCCACCTTCGCCGGCAACGCCACCAAGAAATCCGTTCAACTCGCCCAATGGCTGGCCGCGTCCCACATATCTGATCCCAAATTGAGTTTCCCCCTGTTCGTTCTCGCCGATGATTCGGGCCTGGAAGTCGATGCCCTCAATGGCGCGCCCGGCGTCCATTCCGCCCGCTTCGCCGCCCTCGACACTAAAACCGCTGGCAATTCATCCGATGCCGACAACAACGCCAAACTCCTTCGCTTCCTAAAGGATGTCCCGCTGGAAAAACGCACCGCCCGATTCCGCTGCGTCATCGCGCTCACGCCCGTGATGGCTCCGTCCGCAAAAAACGCCTCACCGGTCTGCGCCGCCGATGAATTTGAACTCCAGACCGAATTGTTCGACGGCGCCTGCGAAGGCCGCATTGGTTTCGCGCCGGTGGGGCAGGGGGGCTTTGGCTACGATCCGCTTTTCACTCCCGATGGACATCAGCAAACTTTCGCTGAACTGGGTGAAGCCACCAAAAACCAATTGAGCCACCGTGCCAAGGCCTTGGAGGCGCTTAAAAAAAAGTTCATCCAGACTTCGGACGACTTCTAATCAATATTCGTTTCGAAAACCTCAAAGAATTGAAACGGAAAACTGGCCCGGAAATCGTCCATATACCGGCCCGCGTATGCTCCGATATAAAAACCATTCCAGGTCTTGAAGTCGCCGCTATAACAAATGCGATAATCATAATTTGCGAGTTGGTTCCACAGGAGCAGCAAATCCGGCCCTTGTAGCTGCATTTGGGCGGCCTTGGCATGGGGGTTCGGCAGGGGCGGGCTGACCGCGTCCGCGTTAAAATTGGAAGCCGCCGTTCCAATTCTCAATATCGTTATGTTCGTAATGATAACCGGCACCAGCGGTTTGCTGTTCGTATCCGTGGCCACGCTGCCGATGTTGCTGACCACGTTCATGCCTTCAATGACTTGACCAAAAACTGAATAGCGGCCGTCCAGGGACGGCTGGGGGCTCAGGGTGACATAAACCTGGCTGCCGTTGGAATTGGTCCCTGAATTGGCCATCGCCAGAACGCCTGCCTGATCGTTGTTAAGGTTGGAAACGATCTCATCGTTAAACCGGTAGCCGGGATCATCGTTGCCCATGCCATTTGGGGACCCGCACTGGATGACAAAGTTCGTGACCACCCGATGAAACGTCAGCCCGTTGTAAAACGGCCTTTGCACCACCGCCGCCTTGGAATAGTCGAGCCACTGTTTCGTTCCATCCGCCAGTGAAACAAAATTGCCAACCGTTCGGGGAACCAGATCATACCGAAGCACGCAATAAAATGTCCCCATGCTGGTATTGAAGCACGCGTATAATCCGTTTGTGGTCGGAACGGCCCGGGTTTCCTTGCAATAGCACATCAGACATAGGCCCAAAATCAGCAGATAACGAACGGATTTCATTCTCCCATAATAGCGAAAGGATGATTTTTTTCAACTCCAAACCATGTCCGTACCACCCGGAATAGGCCCTGGTTCGGCTTCAATGCCAGACTCATTTCCCTCGCACAGCCGCCTTCAGCCGGCTCGTTCGAACTTTTCCAGTTTTTTGCGAAGCAAGCCGTTGCTCACGATCATTTCGTACGCATGCCGGCCGGCTATCGGCTTCCGCCAGAACTCCCCGCCCGCGCATTCCACGATCAATCCGCCCGCCGCAATGTCCCAAATCTTGATGCCCCGCTCGATATACGCGTCAAACCGTCCCGTCGCCACATACGTCATCGCCAGCGCCGCCGACCCCATCTGCCGCACCTTCCGCGCCCGCAGCACCAGTTGGTTGAAATAGGGCAGGGTGTGGTCCAGGTTCGCCCTTGATTTCGCAAACCCCATCGAAACCAGCGCCTCGCTCAATTTCCCTCGCTTGCTCACCCGGATGATTCTTCCATTCAACCACGCCGGCTGCCCGCGGATCGCCGTCCACAACTCGTCGCAAAACGGATCATAAACCACGCCCACCTCGGTGACATACTCCTTCTTGCGTCCCGTTTTCCCGTCCTGCACCTGCAACGCAATCGAGACGCACGCGTGCGGAATGCAGTGCGTGAAATTCACCGTCCCGTCAATCGGATCAACCACCCACCGCTGCTCCGCCTTCGCGTTTCCGGCTACTCCCTCTTCACCAAGCAGCGCCACCTCGGGAAAATTCGCATACAGGGCCTCCTCAATCAACTCTTGGCACTCCACATCCAGTTCCAGCTTGATGTCGTGCTGCCACGACGCAGTGATTTTTTTGTCGGCGAACAGATTCTTGCGCATCACCGCACCTGCGGCCTTCGCAGCTTTCACCGCGCAGGCCAGGGCGCGTTCTTGTTCGGCGGACTTCATCCTTCCAACCCCGCCAGGCCGTCGATTAAACGCTGTCTGTTCGCTTGCCAGTCAGCCAGCCGTTTCTGATGTTCGAGTAAGACCGCCGGTGGGACTTTTTGCGTGAACGCCGGATTGGCCAGCTTTTGCTCCACTTTCGCAATCTCGGCATCTACTTTTTCCAATTCCTTCTTCAGCCGCGCCTTTTCGGCCTCCACGTCAATCAATCCCTCCGTCGGCAGATATAAATCTCCCATGTCGGAATGCGCCGCTGGCGTCCCTTTCTTCGGCGCAAAATTCGCATCCACTTCCAGCGTCTCCGCATTCAGCAATATCTTCAGCACCGCCACGTCATGCGGCACGATATGCACCGCCGGCTTTAACACAAATTTCGCCTTTTTGTTCGATGGAATGTTCGCTTCCCGCCGCAGATTCCGTCCCAGCGACACCAGCTCGTATTTTTTGTCGGCGAATTCTAGGTAGCAATCGTCCAGGCCGTAATGCCCGCGAAAATCCTCGTCCAGTGCCTTCGGCCACGGCGCGTGCATGATGCTCTGCCCACCCTGGCCCTCCGGCATGTCCTCGTGATAACCCATCCCGTGCCACAGTTCCTCCGTGATGAACGGCAGGAACGGATGCAACAGCCGCAGCGTGTGGCTCAACACGAAATCCATCACCGCCAGCGTATTCGCGCGCTGCGCCTCACTCGCCGGACCATTGTCCGGCTGTATCACCGCACCGCCTTCCGCCGTAACCGCCCGCGTCAGCGTCGCCTTGGTCGTTTCCACGTACCAATCGCAATATTCACTCCAGAAAAAACGGTAAAGCGTCTGCGCCGCCTCGCTGAATTTATATTCCGCCAGCGACGTCGTTAACTCCTGAATCGCAATATTCAACTTCAACAAAATCCACTTGTCGTCGCCCGTCAGCAGCACCCGGTCAATCTCGCCCTGCACTTCCGCCGTCGCGCCCTCGGTGCCCGCATGCATCTGCCGGAACCGGCACGCGTTCCAGAGTTTGTTGCAAAAATTGCGCCCCAGCTCCACGTGCTGTTCATCGAACAAAATGTCCTGCCCCAGCGGCGCGCTCCGCATCACACCAAACCGCAGCGCATCGGCCCCGTATTTCGCGATCAAATCCAGCGGGTCCGGCGAATTGCCCAGGCTCTTCGACATCTTCCGCCCCTGCTTGTCGCGGATGATGCCGGTGAAATACACGTTCCGGAACGGCATCTCGCCCATGAACTCATAACCCGCCATGATCATCCGCGCGACCCAGAAGAATATGATGTCCGGCCCCGTGACGAGGTCTGTCGTCGGATAAAACTTCTTCAACGTCTCCGTCTGTTCCGGCCAGCCCATCGTCGCAAAAGGCCACGACCACGAACTGAACCACGTGTCCAGCACGTCGGGGTCTTGTGTGAAGCCCATCTCTTCCAACTTTTTCGCCTCCAATTCTGACATTGTAACAACTTCAATAAACTGGTTTCCAGTCTCGCCATCCATCATGGCAGAAACGTAGGAAATCTCCCCCGCAAGTTTTGTAAATGAATAGTCTGCGCCTCGATTGCCTTTGGAAATCGTTGGAAAACTCTCGTAGAAAGTTCTCAACGAATTATTAACATCTGCATCTGCTTTCCAAGCCGGCACCCGGTGCCCCCACCAAAGCTGGCGACTGATGCACCAATCCTGGATGTTTCCCATCCAGTGGTCATAAACCTTCGCCCAGCGGTCGGGATAAAACTTCATCTCGCCCTTATCCACCACCGCCTTCGATTTCTCCACGCTCGGATACTTCAAAAACCACTGCTCGCTCAACCGCGGCTCAATCGG
>Ga0207029_10116_pt1 | contig 22135 bp, 22 predicted proteins | sample Alteio_BWMinCont_39_FD_153282 | JGI IMG/M metagenome (GOLD analysis project Ga0207029, IMG submission 153282) | Enriched cells from forest soil in Barre Woods Harvard Forest LTER site, Petersham, Massachusetts, United States -... | ecosystem: Environmental > Terrestrial > Soil > Temperate forest >...
GCGACCAGATGATCGTGAAGAAGCCCTTTTGACATTCCTACATACGTTGAATCTTTAATGATGGGTACGATTTGACGCTGTTCAAATATGGGATCGGATTGCCCTGTAGCAAGGACCATGCGCAGATGCCGCTCCACTAGATCGCGGTGGCTCTCCCCGCCTCCTCTAGTTTGAATCCATAGATTGTCTAGAAAAGTCGTCGACTCCTCGCCTGATTCCCACTGAAGATGGATCACGGTCGGACCTTCGAGCGTTAACTTGCAGTTAGGCGAGCGCTCCTCGACAAGCTTGCAATAGAGCAAGACGAACTCGTCTTTCGAACGGTTGGGAGCCAGCAACATTTCTAAAGTGGACTGTTCGCTGAGTGGTTCAATTTGAGAGGTGGACTTCTTCTTAAACAGTGGCATTCATTTAATGTCTCCAAAGATGTTTTACGTATCGCCAGTGTATCTGTTATCTGCATGAGGGACGGTTGATAAGCTACCATTCCGTTCAGTGAGTGCTGCGATTCCAACTCGTCCGATACGTGTGCTGGTGGCTAAGGCTGGCCTGGATGGGCATGACCGGGGGGCAAAGATCATTGCCCGGGCGCTGCGCGATGCGGGAATGGAAGTGCTTTATACCGGGCTGCGCAAGACGCCGGAGAGCATTGTGCAGGCGGCGATTGAAGAGGATGTGGATTGCATTGGGTTGAGCATTCTCTCTGGCGCGCATAATGCGCTGGTTCCGCGCATTGTTGCGCTGCTCAAAGCGCAGAAGGCTGAGGATATTCTGCTGGTGCTGGGCGGGACGATTCCGCAGGCGGATATTCCTTCGTTGAAGGAGCAGGGTGTGGCGGCGGTGTTTGGGCCGGGGACGCCGCTGGATACGATTGTCAGTTTTCTGCGCGAGAATGTCAGACCGCGGACAGCTGATTTGCGGGCCTAGATAAAGACAGAAGCAGATCCTTCGCTGCGCTCAGGATGACAAATCAGTCTCTACAACGCCCGTGACGGGCAGTCACTCCTGGCCGTCTACTTCGCCTTGTTCGTCGCGGTCGGTTAGGCGGATGGCGGTGCGGATGGGGGCGGCGTAGCGTTCGGGCATGAGGCACTTTTGCATGGATGCATCGCAGACGACGTGCACGGTTTCGCCTTCGGCCAGCACCAGTTGAGCTTCGCGGGCGGAGGGTGCGCGGAGGACGCGGTAGGCGAACTTGAGCAGCGAGCCGCGCAGCAGCACCGGCCAGGCATCGATGAGGATCACATCGTCATAGCGGGCTGGGGCCTTGTAGCGGCAGGTGGCTTCGATGACCGGGAGAATGCAGCCGTCTTCGACTTCCATCTGCTTGTAGTCGAAGCCCAGCGAGCGCATGAATTCGACGCGGCCCAGTTCGAACCACACCAGGTAATTCGCGTAGTAGACCACGCCCATCTGATCGGTTTCTGCGTAGCGTACTCGTAGTTCGGTCACGATGGACATGGTTCCACTTTCTCGTACTGCTTACATTTTTGTATGCGTGAACAGGCCCAGCTTCGAAATGTCGTTGAACATGATGAAGGCGAAGAAGACGATGATGAGCACGAAGGCGACCTGATAGACGCGTTCTTTGACCACCATGTTGACGTCGCGGCGGATGACGCTTTCGATGAGGAGGAAGAGGATCATGCCTCCGTCGAGGATGGGAAACGGCAGGAGATTGAGGATGCCGAGATTGATGCTGATGGCGGCCATGACGCGGAACTTCGGCTCCCACCCTTTGCTCTCGGCGGCCATACCGGTTTGCTGGGCGATGCCGATGGGTCCGGAGAGTGTGCTGACCGACATTTTGTTGGTGAAGAGGCGCTTGAGAACTTCAAGAATCAGGAGCGAATTTTCACGATTGAAGGCGACCGAGGCTTTCACCGCTTTGGGAAATGGCAACTGCTCCACATTGAACGGGGGCCGCGAGCCGGTGAAACCGATGCGCCAGGCCGAAGGACCGTTGGCGCTATCGAGAAAGGGCTGCAAAACGACGGTGGAGAGCTTGCCGGCACGGCTTATTTCCACTGTGAGCGGGGCCCCCTTGCGGGCCTGGAGATAAGCGATGATGGTCGGCGTGCCGTGAAAGGCGTGGCCGTCTACCGCGACGAAGAGGTCATCTGGCTGAACTCCGGCACGTGCTGCGGGCGAATTAGCGGTCACTGAACTGACGCGCACGGGACCTGGCTGGAAGACGGGCAGAAAGCCGATCTGGTCCATGCTGAAGTCCGGTGTTTTCAGTTCGTCTCCACTATTCGACAATTGCAGGTTGGTGGTGACCTGCTGTCCGTTGCGTTCGACGACGACTGGAACGGTATGGCTGATGTGCTCGCTTTGGAGATTCAGGGCGGTGCGCTCGTCTACCTGCTCCCAGGTGGGATTCGGCTGTCCGTCGAAGTTGACGATCGTGTCGCCTGGCATGAGACCCGCACTGGCGGCTGCCGTTCCCGGAGCGACCCAATCGAGCGTGGATGGCTGGTGCTCGTACAGCGGCACTTCGTTGTGCAGCATGTAGAAGCCGGTCATCAGGACCAGAGCCAGGACAAAGTTCGCGAAAGGACCGGCGAGGCCGATGATGATGCGTTGCCAGCGAGGGTGCGAAGTGAGCGCGCCGGGGTCGACCTTCTGCGCGGCGACGGTTTCTGCATCTGCACCGGTAAGGGACAGATTTTCGCCGGGCATGGACTCGCCGGTCATCTTGACGTAGCCGCCGAGCGGGGTCGCGGAGATGCAATAGTCCGTGTCGCCGATCTTAATGCCGAAGAGGCGGGGCGGAAAACCGATGGAAAACTGCTCTACACGGACTCCGCAGAGTTTGGCCGCGAGAAAATGGCCAAATTCATGAACCAGAACCAGAATGCCGAGAGCGATGACAAAGGAGACCAGGGAGATTAGAAATGTGTGCATAAATGCGCGTGCGATACCTCAAAACCGTGAGTAGGAGCTACACGCGAATTGCAGCTGCGGAGATCACTTCGCGAGCCCGTTCACGCGCCTGAGAATCGGCTTCAAGCACCCCGGTGATGGTCTCCGGGTGGCTGTCGGGAGTCCGTTCCAGCACCTCTTCTATTGTACGCGGGATACCGAGAAATGGGATTTCGCGGCGCAGAAATGCGCCTACGGCAATCTCGTCGGCGGCGTTGAGGGCGATGCAATGGGCTCCGCCGATTGCCGCAGCCTCGTAGGCGAGCCGAAGGCAGGGGAAGCGGGCGAAGTCAGGCGGTTCGAAGTCCAGGTGAGAAAGAGCTGCCAGGTCAAAGGTCAGGGTGGAGGCAGGCCGCTCGGGATAAGCGAGAGCATAGAGGATGGGAAGGCGCATGTCGGTGACGGAGATTTGCGCCAGGATTGAACCGTCGATGTATTCAACCAGCGAATGAACAGTGGACTGCGGATGAACTGTGACCCGGATCTGGGACGGTGGTAGATCGAACAGGCGGCAGGCCTCGATGACCTCCAGGCCTTTGTTCAGCATGGTGGCGGAGTCGATGGTGATGCGCTGGCCCATGACCCAGGTGGGATGCTTGAGGGCCTGCTCGGGCGTGATGCCCGCGAACTGATCGAGAGGTAGCTGGCGAAATGGGCCGCCGGATGCGGTGAGCCAGACTTGTTTGACCTCCGCCGTCGTGCCCACCCTCATGCACTGGTGGACGGCATTGTGCTCCGAGTCGATGGGGAGCAGAGGGACATTTCTCTGGCGGGCGTCGCGAGTGAGGATTTCTCCGGCGGCGACCATGCACTCCTTGTTGGCCAAGCCGATCGGCTTGCCGGCGAGGATGGCGGCGTGGGTGGCTTCGAGGCCGGCCACGCCTACGATGGCCGAAACAACGAAGTCTACATCGGCATGAATTGCGCAGGCTACACTGCCGGCTGTGCCCCATAGCACTTCAACACCCGTGATACCAGCAGCGCGGAGACGGCTGGCCAGCTCTGCCGCCAGCTCTTCGGTGGCCAGTGAAACTACTTTGGGCCGCCAGTATTTGACCTGCTCAAAGGCTGAATCAAGGTTTCGTCCGGCTGCAAGTGTCGCCACGGAATAGCGTTCGGGATAGGATTCGACGATGGCGAGAGTGCTTTGGCCAATCGAGCCCGTAGAACCGAGAATAGCTAGTCTTTTCAATCAGATACCAAACCTAATGTTCAGCTTAAAAGTGCTGAATAACCTGAGCGTACCACAGCACTGGAGCTGCCAGCAGCAGTGCATCGATGCGGTCGAGAATGCCGCCGTGGCCGGGAAGCAGGGTGCCGGAATCTTTCACCCCGGCAGACCGTTTGAGCGCCGACTCCGCCAGATCGCCGACTTGCGCAGCTACATTCACAATCACCGCGAAGACCAGCCAATACCAGATAGGACCAGGAAAGGAGAGCGTGAGAATGTCGCGTTTGGCCAGTTGGATGGCCAGTTCGATCAATCCAACGGTGACCAGCAGGCTGCCGAGCAGCGAACCGGCCGCGCCTTCCCAGGTCTTGCCTGGGCTTAAGTGGGGGGCCAGTTTGTGTTTTCCTAGAGTGCGGCCGACGTACATCGCAACAATGTCGCCCGCCCACACCGCGCAGAGTAGGAAGATCACCAGCGATTTTCCGTCTTCGGAACTGCGCAACGCGGGGACGGCCAGCAAAGTGAAGCCGGTGTAGATGAGACAAAAGACCGCCGTCGCTGCATCCGTTAGTACCCGCTGAATCGGCCCGGAAAAGGCGCAATAGACGAACAGTGCCAGCGAAAGAGCGCCCAGCGCCACGGGAAGCTTGTCCGGCCAGCGCAGCCAGACGGCGAAGAGAACCGCGATGGCCACCAGCACTGGAATGCGCGCCGGCTTGGCGCCGGTTGCCGCGGCAATTCCAAGATACTCCCAGGCTGCCAGCAGCGCCACGGCGCAGGTAACGACCGAGACAAACCAGTCCTGCCCGAGAAAGACGACCGCTATGACCAAAGGGATTAGAGCGATAGCTGTAAGTATTCTTTTCATGCCAAGGCTGAGAATACACTGCCGGACTCAGGCGGCCAGCAAAACAGTCCGGCCAGATACGATCTCTAACCGGCTGCGGTGCGGGCTTCTTCTTTGACATCCTCGCTCGCCTGACCTTCGCGTTCGGCCTCGCCGAGGCCGCCGTAGCGTCGTTCGCGGCGCTGATAGGCCGCGATGGCTTCGAGCAGATGAATTCCCCTAAAGTCAGGCCAGAATCGCTCGGTAACGAAGATTTCTGCATATGCGATTTGCCACAGAAGGTAGTTCGAGATGCGCATTTCGCCTGAGGTGCGAATGAGCAGGTCCGGGTCGGGCATGTGAGCCGTATACAAATGGCGATGCACGTCTTCTTCGGTGATGCGATCCGGACTCAGGCCATTCTGTTTCATCTCAGAGGAAAGAGAGCGGAAGGCGTCCACCATCTCTGAACGGCCGCCGTAGTTCAGAGCCAGGGTGAGTGTTGTTCCGGTGTTATGCGCCGTCGCGTCGGCTGCCCACTGCATCTTTTCCTGCACTTCGACGGGCAGCTCGTGCGTGCGCCCGATGTAGCGGATGCGGACGTTGTTGTCCATCATGCGCTGCAGGTTGCTCTCCAGGTAGCTCCTGAGCAAACGCATCAGAAAGCTGACTTCGGCGCGGGGGCGGCGGAGATTGTTTTCGAGAGAAAATGCGTAGAGGGTCAGCCACGGCAGGCCGATGCGGGAGGCTGTTTCGGTGACCAGCTGGACGCTCTTTGCACCCTGCTGATGGCCCAGGAAGCGTTGCAGCGACCGGGCCCCGGCCCAGCGCCCGTTGCCATCCATGATGATGGCCACGTGCTCCGGCAGCCGCGCTGGCGTCAGCGTCGCGTAGACTGCACGCTCTTCGGGCGTAAGTTCATGAATCCGCGACGTGGCAGTCAGGTACAAAGGCTCGCCTCTTGCAACCGCTCTAGCAACTTCGACCGTAGCACAAGCGCCGATGGGTCGCAATCCGCCGCGCGCAATGTCATGCAAGACCGTTCATCTCAGCTCGGATGGGATTCTTGGCGCAGTTCTGAGGCCCAATTGCGAGCCCTTCAGAACTCCTCTCGCCAGAGAAGAATCATCCCCGCGCTATGCGGTACGGCGCTTCCCCATCGAGAGTTCCCGCGCTGCATCGCGCGCCCGGTCCCGGGCATGGTTCAGCAGCAGTGAACGCTGTAGCGGCTCCAATTTGGGAAGGTACTGCGCCAGTTCCGCCAGGAAAGGATCGGCCAGAATCTCCGCCATCTCTTCTTCGCGCTGACTGCGTCCGTCGCGGACTAGTTGGCAGATGTCGACTTCGAGGGCAGCGGCCAGACGCTCCAGCGAACCCAGCGTCGGAATCGCCTTGCCGTTTTCGATCTTGGAGATGTAAGTGCGGGGAACCTGCATGCGGCCGGCCAGTTGCCGCTGGCTAAGGTGGCGCGCCTTGCGAATGTCCTTCACCTGCGCCGCAACCCGCAATCCGGCATCCTGAGTGCTAGCTGGTGTTTGGCTGGGGGCTACGATTTCGATAGGGGTGGGTGCTTCTTCCACATCGAGCGGCTTGTGGCACCGCCGGCACATGGAGTTGCTTGTCCTGAACTGCACCAGAGTGCAGTGTTCGCAGCGAAGTACCTCGCGCGCAGGCATCGTAAGGGGCATCGTCACCAGAGTCGTTGCCATAATTTGTGTGCGGAGGCCAGAGCTGGGCTTCCGGTGGTGACTAATACACCACGTCAAGAGTTACTCTGAACGGGTGGAACCATAATTGTCAAGTGAAAAACAGGGATCATTCAGAAGATAAAGGGAAGAATCCCGAGGAAACCCGACAAAACACGAACCATAAGAAGCAACATTGCCCTTTGCGAAGCTTCGAGAATTGTGGAGCATGACCGATAATGAGTGCACGAATATGAGTGCAGATGCCATGATTGCCGCCTCGCAAGCCTTTGACCGTCCCGCTGCCTGGGCTTTACTCACTGAGTGGACGCAAGGAGAGAGCCTGCGCAAGCACGCGCTGGGTGTTGAAACCTGTGTGCTCGCCTATGGAGAAGCTGAGGCCGACCGGCTTGGTCTCACCGGCGCTTCACGGGAAGAACTGCTCAACCTCTACGCCACGACTGCGCTATTGCATGACTTCGACTATGAGCGCCATCCTACGCTCGACGAACATCCGTTCGTGGGTGTGCAGGAACTGGCCCGCCTCGGCTGGCCTGAGGCGACGCGGACTGCCATCCTTGGCCACGCCACGTACTCCGGCGTTCCTCGCGCAACCCATCTAGACAAGGTTTTGTTCGCCTGCGACGAGCTGTCCGGCTTTCTGACCGCGTGCGCGCTGGTCAAGCCGAGCAAGGCCATCGCCGATGTGGAACCGGCCGGGGTACGCAAAAAGCTCAGGGACAAGGCGTTCGCTCGCGGCGTCAACCGCCAGGATGTGATTCAGGGCGCCGAAGAGCTTGGCGTCGACCTGGATGCCCACATCGCATTTTGCCTGGGAGCGATGCAGCGACGGGCAGGTGAACTAGGCCTGTAAAACTGGGCCTATGAAATCCGGTATCAGCCGATACCATACATCCTTTTGAACTGATTCTTTGAAATCTCATCGTAGTGCTGGCCAGTGTCGGAGGTTTCGGCTTTGACCCAGGCCTCCTGCTCAATCTCTTCCTTGGTCTTGGTGGAGACGGGGGTGTCGTTCCAGAAATTCAATGCAAGTTCGGAGAAGGCTTCCCAGTTATCTCGAATCAGGCGCAGAATCTCATTCTTTGCCTGAAGAGGCAGCGTATCGAGCCGGTCGTCGTTGGCAAACTTGCTGATCGCGTCGTAGTCGGAGGCTTGTTTATTCAGCGTATCGAACTTGGGAATATTCGACGTGGCGCGGGCGTATAACTGACCGCGGATGTAGATCGGATAGCCGGTCAGATGGCCGGAGTGCAGCTCAAAATCGTAGTCGTCATTGGTTTGCCAGGAAGTGACTGTGCTCAGAACGGTAGTCGAAACATAACCCGTTACGACCGGGTCATCCTGCTCGAATTTGAAAAGAATTGCGGCCATGGTCGGATATCCTCGCAGGGCTTGTTTACCACAACGCGAAATGCGCTTTCAAGATGGAATCGGGATGCAGGAAATCTTCAGCGATCGTTCCGGTTCTTGCATCGGAGAGGTAAAGATGCTTTCCACCCCTGGGTATATTGCGTACCTCCTTCGCGCCATTGAGACCGGACGAATGTAACGTTACTCTCGAATCCATGAGCCAGATTGCACACACCATGCCTGAGCCCCGGTTGCAGAGAACGAGGAAGCGAGTGCAGCCAGTTCGCTCAACCCCTCCCTCGCACCGCACTCAGGTATCAGCCCAGGCAGCGCAGACAATCGCTGCAAAGGCGGATGCGGCCGTCAAGACTGAGAAGGCGAAGAAAGCTCAACGCAAACCTAGCGAAGCTATCGCATCCTGGTGGCCGGTGGCCGTAGGCATCTTTCTGTGCGGCTTTGCGTCAGAGTGGCATGCGATGGCTGCGCAGATCGGCGTCTGGGCGGAGCGCTTTGCCTTTCCGCTGACGCTGTTCGCCGCGCATCGCGGCATCGATAGCCATATGGCCAACGGGCTGCCGCAGGCTGCTCTCTATCTCCAATTGCCGCTCGAAGGTCTCTTAACCAAGTTCACCCTCGATCGCGGCAAGAGCTTCAAGGCGGCGATCTTGCAACTGCTTCTCGTGCATGGCATTGCTGCAATTGTTCTCTGGCTGATTTCTTTCAGTGTCAAATAGGTCCTTCTGCCGGAAGCTAACTCCTTATGTAGAAGGGCGTACAAAAGGGGCCTATCCTCACTTTTGGCAATAGGTGTATAACGGAGGCGCTGGTTCAAGCGCTGGTTTAGCACGGAGGGATCGATGAGCCGTTTTCGTTATATCGAGGTTGAATCCGCAAAAGGTGTCCAGACAATCACTCTCAACCGTCCGGAAAAACGCAACGCATTAAGCCCTGAACTGATCGATGAATTGACTTTGGCGTTGGACGACACGGCCAGTTGCGACTGTGGTGTGGTCATACTCACTGGAGCGGGGTCTGCTTTTTGTGCCGGTCTGGACATGGAGCATCTGGAAACCATGACCGCGCACACCGTAGAGCAGCACCGGCGCGACTCGGAAAACATGGCCCGCGTGCTGCGCTCCCTCTATGAATTCCCCAAGCCCATCATCGCCGCGGTCAACGGACCGGCTATTGCCGGTGGCATGGGACTGGCGACGTTGTGCGACTTCACCTATGCCACGCCGGATGCCCGCTTTGGCTATACCGAGGTGCGGGTGGGCTTCGTTCCGGCCATTGTCGCTTCATTCCTCACGCGCCAGATCGGCGAAAAGCGCACCCGCGAACTGCTGCTGAGCGGCCGTATTCTGAAGGCTGACGAGGCTTGCCGCATGGGCCTGGTGACGCGCATCGTGCAGCCCGAAGAGTTGATGGCCGAAGCTCAGGCGCTGGCGCATAGTCTGCTGATGAACAGCCCCGAAGCCATGCGCGCAGTCAAGCAGTTGCTCGCCGGCCACTCTGCCACGCGACTCGATGAAGAGATTGAAGACGCTATCGCTGCCAATTCACACCAGCGCTCGTCGGAAGACTTTCGCGAGGGTGTACGCGCATTTTTGGAGCATCGCCGGGCCGACTGGCCCAGCAACCATGCCAAGGTTTAGGCCTGTATTTCGATCCGGCTGCTACAGACCGGGAAAGGGATTTCGCGCGCGCAATTCAGCCACAATGACTTTGGCTGCATCGCGCGCCTCGTCGCTGCGTTCGGGCGAAAAACTGATCGCTCCCACGCGTGCATGGCCACCGCCGCCGTAGCGCTCGCAGACTTGCGCCAGATTCACCATTGTCGCGGGATCGGCTTTAGTCCAGGGATTCGATCCTACGGCCACCTTGGTGCGGAAACTGGACTTTGATAGCCCGATCGAATACGTCGCCTGCGGAAACAAGTAATAGGGAATGAACTTGTTGAAGCCTTCGAGCAGGTGATCCGAAATATCGAAGAAGATGGTTCCATCGCGATATTCGCTGCGTTCGCGAATGAGCGCGATTGCTTTCTGATGCTGGTCGAGCAGCGGCGGCAATAGGCTGGCAACAAAGGGCTGTTCCAGCACGTCCTGAAGCGGTAGCTCTGTGAGAAGTGGGATCAGCCGCGGAATAAATTCCGAATCCTGCGTAGCTTCGATAATCAGCGTGAGCTTCATGGCAGGCGCTGCCATTTCGACCGCCGACTCCGGACTTTCGTAGAGCGCCCCGTCGACGATGTTGGCCCAGTGGATCAGCTCTTCCACTGGTTTGGTGTCGAACCCAAACTGCGTTGCCGCAATATGCGCCAAATACTTGGTGCAGGAGATGTAGGTAGGATCGAAAAACTTGCGGCCACCGCACTCCGGGTCCGCTTTACAGGCCAGAAAGTTCTCGTGATCCGCCGGGCTCAGGAAGGCGGAAAGATGATGATCGAACCACCAGGTGATCTCTGGCGAAGGCGAATACTTGAAGTCGACGATGGCGTTTTCATCGCCGGTAAAGTCGGCCTCATTGAAGAGCGCCCCGGCTCTATGAACAAGACCGTGATATTCGTACTCGGAGCCGGTAGGCCCAACGCACTCGCGATGAAAGCGGGTGAAGAGCGAAGCGGAGCAGGCCCCGTCGAAACATTTGTCATGATAAAAAACTCGAACCCGCAATCAACCGCTCCCTGAACGTGAAATGCCGTGCACCTACCCACAAGAGGCAACAGACGCAATAGCCGAAGCATTTAGCATCAGCGCCGCGGGCGGCTCTGTCAAGCTGAGGATTTTAATCCGGTCGTGGGTCAGTCTCCGGATTGCACGTCATACTAGTAGAAATGCCGGGGGGTGAATCGTATTTCATGGAATCTTTTGAAGAACCCACCTTCTTTATTCTGCGTATTCTTCGTATGCCGAAGCTGCGAATCCTCTTCTGCACCGCCGCATTCCTCCCATCCTCTGTCGCCCCTTCTTTCTCCCAAACACAAGAGCCTATCCGCAATGATGCTCTGCCTAGAGGCATCCTCTGGACCCAACTACCGCCCCAAAAGTCCGGAATCAATTCAGATGCTATCGACACGCTTTACAGCGATATGACGAAAGAGCAGCATCACGATCTGAAAGGCATCGTGATCGTGCGCGATGGCTCGCTCGTAAGCGAACACTACTTCAATGGCGACTCTTTCGATACTCTCCACGACATTCGCTCCGCCACCAAGAGCCTGACATCGCTGTTGATGGGCATTGCCATCGACAAGAAGATTATTCGGAGCGTCGATGATCCAATTGCGCTTTATCTCCCTCGACTTCCAAAGGACGGCAAGGAGAAGATCGAAATCAAAGACCTGCTGAACATGCGTTCAGGCCTGGATGCAGATGATGAAGACCCCTCAACGCCAGGCAACGAAGGCAGACTCGACGAATCCTCCAACTGGATACGGACCGTGTATGCCGTTCCAATGAAACACACGCCGGGAGAGAAGTATCTCTACTGTTCAATCAACGCCTTCCTGGCCGGAGCTATCGTGGAAAATGCGAGCAAGATGCCCCTCGACGAGTTCGCGCGAGCCAACCTATTCGGGCCGCTGAATATCCAGGGCTTTCGCTGGAGGCATGTCCCTGTCGATCGAACGACTGGTCAAGGCAACCTCGAAATCACTGCCCGCGATGCCGCAGCCCTTGGGCAACTGATGTTGAACAATGGCGTTGTGGAGGGAAGACGCCTCATCAGTCACAATTGGGTTGCAGGCAGCATCGCCAGCCAGGTACAGATCAGCGACAGCGATCCGTACTCCGACTTTTATGGCTACATGTGGTACACCAAAGCCGAACCGGTTGCTAACCGCAAAGTCACCGTTCATTTCGCTTCGGGCAATGGCGGCAATAAGATTTACCTTGTTCCTTCGCTCCACATGGTGGTCGCCATCACCTCCAGCGCATACGGCACCCACTGGGGTCAGCGCCGATCCCAGGACATTCTGCTCAGAATCCTGGCAGCCACAAATGCTCAATGACCTGTTCGGCTTGGAGACGTCCCCAGGAATTCAGATTCAATACATGGTGTGGAGAGACGGCTCACCGTGGATTATGGGAGCCAAGTCCCGGATCGTCGGCAATCCAGAAATTGACCCTCTACCCATAATTGGCACGACATTGGTCCGGATCGAAGAAGGGAACAGATGGAGCCGTTCCAGCGTAATCTACTTTGAGAATCAATCTCATCCTCTTTTCAACACACAGTTTCAACCGCACACAAGGAAATCAATGAATCTCGACGATCCCTCCCCGACGACTAGTTACCAGGCTGCCCCCAACACACCTGAAGTTCTGCCTGAAACGACGATCCCGGTGCTCCCACAGCCTTCAGAACCCGCAGAGACCCGCTTTCTCAAATGGATGGTCTTCGGCAGTAATGACCTCCGCGTCGGCTGGTCCGTGACAATCTTTCTGCTCTTCACCCTCTTATTGATGATCGCATTGGGGGCGGGCGCGAGCGCCTTCGTTCACAATGTGCTTCATATGAAGACGGGCCAGGGAAGCCCCGTTTCGGCAATGATCGGCGAAGTGATTCAGTTTCTGGCGGTCCTGGGGGCTATCGTGGTCTGCTCACGCATCGAGCGCCGGCGTATTCTGGACTACAACCTCACCGGCCCCAGGAGTAGCTTTTACTTCGCAACCGGCCTGGCGGGAGGGTTCGCTATGCTTACAGCTTTGATTGGGGCCTTGTATTGGGGTGGCTGGCTTCATTTTGGTTCGGTGGCGCTGAGCGGCGTTCAAATCTTTGGCTTCGGTGCGCTATGGGGAGTCATGTTCCTAATGACTGGCTTCGTGGAAGAGGGTAGTTTCCGCTGCTACCTGCAATTCACTCTAGCGCGCGGCATCAATTTCTGGTGGGCGTTTGGGTTGACGGGCGCCATGTGCCTGAGCTGCTTTCTCTTTCAGAAGGGCGAAGGCATCTGGGGTGTGTACCTTATTGCCGCGCTGGGAGTGATTCCCTGTTTTCTGCTGCACCTATCCAAATCTACAGGTGCGAGTTTTTGGCAAGCGGCCTGGGCGACATCTACATTTTTTGGCTTTATCCACACGGGTAATGGCGGTGAGAACTGGATTGGCATTTTTTCCGCTGCTGCCATTGGTTTCATCTTCTGCGTGAGCATTCGCCTGACGGGATCTGCGTGGTGGGCTATCGGTTTTCATGCCTCCTGGGACTGGGCACAGACCTTTTTCTTCGGCACCGCCGACAGCGGCTTCGTTGCGCAGGGACACTATCTGACCACTAGCCCAGCGGGTAAGGCGCTGTGGAGCGGTGGCACAGACGGCCCGGAGGGCAGCCTGCTGATCATTCCTTTGATTTTGTTGATCCTGTTAGGGCTGATACTCGTCTACCGGCGCAAAACAAGCTTCGAATCTCCTTCCACGGCTGCCCAACCCCAGCTATCCTAATCAAACTGTCAGGTCATGCTGACTGGATCGGGGAGAAGCATTCGTTGAGCAACGCAAGACGCTGGCTGCGCCGTTCACTGTGGGCATTGGGAGGAATCGTCGCTCTTACGCTGCTGATGATGGGCGGCGGTCTTTTCTGGCTGCACCACGCGATGGTGACTTCGCTGCCTACGGTCGATGGAAGCATTAAGCTTGCCGGCCTTAGCGCGCCTGTGACGGTCAGGCGCGATGGGCACGGAGTTCCGCATATCGAAGCTGCCAGCCAGGATGACTTGTTCCTGGCGCAGGGCTACACAACCGCGCAGGACCGTCTTTGGCAGATGGATATGCTGCGCCGCAATGCCGCGGGCGAATTGGCCGAGATCCTCGGTCCCACCCTCCTCGAGCACGACCGGGCGCAGCGCGTCTTCCAATTCCGCAACGTCGCCCTGCGGGTCTACAACAGCCTGCCCGAGGCAGACAGGCACCGCTACGAACAGTACGCGCGCGGTGTTAACCTCTTCATCAATCAAGCCGAACAGAATCAAGCCAGCTTGCCTGCCGAGTTTCGTCTGCTTCACTACCATCCCCGGCCCTGGTCGGGCGTGGATTCAGTGCTCATCGGCCTGAACATGGTGTTAAGCCTGGACAACCATTTCGAAGATAAGCTCACGCGCGAGCGTATCACCAACCGGCTGCACGATTCCAAGCTCGAGGCGGAACTTTATCCCACTGGCTCGTGGCGTGACCAGCCGCCTACGGCAGCGGTCGCGGACATGACGCAGCCCCATCCCGCACCGCCCCCGACGGACGACGAAGACAACGACCAGACTCAGACGCGGCTCAATTCGCCAGGCATTTCATCTGATGATCTGCACGCGCTCCACGCAGCTCTTGGCGCACAGACGTGCTCAGGCTGCATTCCCGGCTCCAATAATTGGGCCATCGCAGGCAAACACACGGCCAGCGGCAGGGCGATGCTGGCCAACGATATGCACCTGGGCCTCTCCGTCCCGAATGTCTGGTACATGGCTGATCTCAAGGCTCCGGGGCTGCATGTGGCCGGGGTTACGCTGCCCGGCGTGCCGCTGGTGATCGCCGGGCACAACGATCACGTTGCCTGGGGATTCACAGCACTCTACGGGGATACGCAGGACATCTACGTTGAGAAGCTGGATGGCAAGGGCAACTACGCCGGTCCACAAGGGCAATGGCTGCCGCTGGCCCACGCATTCGAAACCATTCATGTGCGCTTTGGCAAGGATGTGAAGGTTGAGGTTCAACTCACTGCCCACGGGCCGCTGATGAACCCCATCTTTCACAGCGAAACCCGCCCCATTGCCCTCCATTGGACGCTCTACGATCCGGCATTGGCAGCGATTCCTCTTTATGAAATGAACACCGCTCCGGATTGGCAGCACTTCTCCAATGCTCTTGCTGCATGGTGCTGGCCAACCCAGAATGTGGTCTATGCCGATGATGCCGGCCACATTGCGTATCATGCCGTGGGCAAGGTTCCGCTTCGGCCCAACGGGCTGGTTGGGCTTCCCATTCAGGATACGCAGCATGAGTGGCAGGGTTACATTCCCTTCGACGAACTGCCCTATTCCGTCGATCCGCCATCGGGCCTGCTGGCCACGGCCAACGCCCGCGTCACGCCGAACGACACCAAGTTCCCTCTTACGCTGGACTGGCCCGATCCATATCGGGCGGAACGCGTCTACATGGATCTGCGCGGCCGCGAGAAGCTCACCCGCGAAGACATGCTGGCTGTCCAAACCGACATCTACAGCGAGGTGGACCAGGAACTCGCCCATCGCTTCGCTTACGCTATAGACCAGACACCCGGCGTAGATGCACGCCTCAAGCAAGCTGCCGATCTGCTGCGCAGTTGGGATGGCCGCGTCAGCACCGATTCAGCCGCGGCATCGATCATCTTCCGTGCCCGTCAGGCCTTCTGGCCGCTCATCCTGGAGCCAAAACTCGGCAGCGACTGGGAGATGTACGGGTGGGCCGAGAAAGACTTCGCCGAAGAAGAGATCATCATGCATGGCGGCGTCTCGTCCGGCTCCGATCCGGCCAACCCAGCCACGCCCAACGAATGGCTTCCGTCTGGATATAAGAATTGGGACGCTCTGCTCACCGAGGCTGTTCGGCGTGGTTTGGAGCGTGGTAAAGCTCCGGCCGATCTTTCGAAGTGGAACTACGGCTCCTGGCATGTCATCGACCTGGAGCATCCGGTCTATTCCCTGCTTCCTATCGTCAAGGGCTGGGCGGGCACCGGTGAGCAGCCCCTCAACGGCGACGGGAACACAATCAAGCAGGTCGGTCGCGCTTTCGGACCGAGCCAGCGCTTCACTATGGATTGGAGCGCTCCCGACGCGTCGACTGAAAACATCGTCCTCGGCGAAAGTGGGAATCCGGCGAGTAGCTGGTTCCGCGATCAGTGGCCCGCCTGGTATAGCGGTACAACCTTCCCGTTACCATTTTCACAGCCCGCCGTTGCGGCGCAAACAACTCATACTCTTCAACTGGTGCCGTAGTGGGCATTCTGTACAATCTCAAGGCTCAGACTGCTAGCCTCCGCCGCGCGGCGTTCCGTGAAGGCGTTGCGTTTATTCCGTTCGCCGCTCTGATCGTATCTTTACCTCGTGTCCTGCGGGGGATCTCTTGCGGGCACGATTTCGAGTTTCACCTGATCTCCTGGTTTGAGACGCATCGCGCCTGGAGTCAGGGCATCCTCTATCCCCACTGGGCGCAAAGTCCCAACTGGGGCGCGGGCGAGCCGCGCTTTGTCTTCTATCCACCCCTCTCCTGGATTCTTGGAGCAGTACTTGGGTACCTGATGAAGTGGGGGTGGGTTTCCGCCGTCTACATATTTTTGTGCCTCACCGCAACGGGCCTGACCACCCGCGCCCTCGCACGCAGCTTCCTTCCTATTGCCAACGCGACACTTGCCGGAGTCCTCGCCACCGCTGCGCCGTATGCCCTTTTTGCCGCCTACGAACGCGCCGCCTTCAGCGAATTGGCAGCAGCGGCCATGATTCCACTGCTGCTCCTCTATGCGCTCCGCAAAGCCGGCCGGCCGTTCGATGATAGGGCAACCCCGCTTGCAGCCCCGCTTACTTTGATTTTTGCCGCGATCTGGCTCACAAATGCCCCGGCAGGCGTGATAGCCAGCTACCTTTTGGTTTTCGCAGCAATCGCTGCGGCCTTCTTCCAACGCTCATGGATGCCGGTCTTGCGCGCTGCCATCGCAGGACTGATTGGGCTTGGGCTCGCGGCCCTCTACCTGATTCCAGCGGCATGGGAGCAGCGTTGGATCGCCATTAACCAAGTACTGGACATCGGCATGCGCGTCCAGGACAGTTGGCTTTTCGCCCGCCACGGCGGCCCCGACATGGAGCTGCACGACCAGATTCTGCGGCTCGTTTCGACCGTCCTCGTTTTCACAGCGACAGTGGCCCTCGCTGCGCTGGCGCATTGCCTCAAGAGCCGGAAGCTGTCCGCCACGGACCGGCCGCTCTGGATGCCCCTGGCGCTGCTTATCCCCATCGTCGTGCTGCTTCAGTTCCCTGTTTCCGCACTGCTCTGGCACCTGCCTAAAATGCAATTTCTGCAATTCCCCTGGCGCTGGCTCATCGTTCTCGACGTTCCGTTCGCGGTCTTCCTCGCTGCCGCTACACCGCTTGCCAGCCGACGCGCGCGGATCTGGTCGGCTCTTGGCTGCACTGCCGTGATCTTGATTTCAACCGCGGTCGCATCCACCTTCTTTCACCAGCTTTGCGATGATGAAGACGATGTCGCCAACCAGGTCTCCGTCTTCAAGGCAGGCACGGGAGTTGACGGCATCGACGAATATGCTGCGGTGGGCAGCGACAATACTCTCGTTTCCAGCGATCTGCCAGATGCATGCCTGGTGACAGACCCCACGCGCGATCTGGGTGAAAGCGATTCCACTGCTGGTGCTGCATCCGTTCCCGACTGGTACCCGGAGCAGGGCTCGTGTGATCAGACTTTTACCGCCAGGCTCTGGCAAAACGAACACAAGCTGCTGCAGATCGACAGCGACCACGACGGCTTCATCGTTCTCAGGCTGCGCCGCTACCCGGCATGGCTGATCACGGTGAACGGACAACCGACGGAAACGCCTGCAACCCGTGAAGACGGCCTTATTGCGGTGCCGGTTCGCGCCGGGCCCTCCACCATTGAGGTTCGGTGGACTACAACCCCCGACGTCGTCTGGGGGCGCTGGGTAAGCTTCGCGGCAGTACTGCTTCTGGTTATGCTTTGGGTTGTCGAGCGGCGCCGGTCGAGCCAGCCTGCTTGAGCAATTCGTTTGGCAATTCGTTTATCATCGAAGCAATGCCTGTAGATTTCAAACCAGATGTAAAGGCGCTCATCCGGGAAGGCGCCGAGCTTACCGATCAGACCCTTGAAGCGCTGATTCCCACTGCTGCAGCGATCCCCGCTTCCATCCACGGAGCGATGCGCCACTCTGTCTTCGCCGGCGGCAAGCGGTTGCGTCCGGTGCTGGCCATTCAGTCGGCGATCGCTGTCGCGGGGAGCATTCCGCCAGGCATTGGCAATCTGGGCGCGGCGCTTGAGATGCTGCATACCTATTCGCTCATCCATGACGACCTGCCGGCGCTCGACAATGACGATCTGCGCCGCGGCAAGCCTACCTGCCATGTCGTCTTCGGTGAGGCGATTGCGATTCTGGCCGGTGATGCGCTGCAAACACAGGCCTACGAAGTGCTGGCCGAACTCAGTTGTCCAGCCGCTTCGACTGTGGAGATTATCCGCCTCATCGCCCAGGCTACAGGCACCGTCGATGGCATGATTGGCGGCCAGGTGCTCGACCTTGAAGGAGAGCACCAGAAGCCGACGGCGGCGCTGGTCGATGCCATCCATCGCGCCAAGACCGGTGCATTGATCCGGGTCAGCGTGGTGACCGGCGGCATCTTCGCCGGAGCGACTCCGGCTCAAGTTGCGGCGCTGGATACCTTTGGCCGCAAGGCTGGATTGGCATTTCAGATTGTCGATGACGTTCTCGATGTCACACAGGATTCAGAGCAGTTGGGCAAGACCGCGGGCAAGGACCTGACCAGCGACAAGGCTACCTGGCCTGCCGTCTTTGGCCTCGAACAGAGCCTCAAGGATGCCGACCGCCTGATCACCGAAGCATTTGCAGCACTGGACTCATTTGGCACCAATGCGGATGGGCTGAAGGCAGTGGCGCGGTACCTGGTTGAGCGGAAGAATTAGCTGTGGCTGCCTTCAAACTATCTACCGAACTGCCCGCACTTACAGCCGAAGATGTCTGGACGGCGCTACGCGACTGCTTTGACCCGGAAGTGAAGCTCAATCTCGTCGATTTGGGCCTAGTCTATGATGTCTCCATCGAGCCTGATCCCAACTCCACTCCCGCCTTTCCACGTCAACGGGTCAAAGTGACGATGACCCTGACGACGCAGCAGTGCCCGGCGAGTGGATTGATCTTCGAGCAGGTTCACAATCGGCTGGCGAGTATTCAGCAGATCGGCAAAGTTGAAGTTGATCTAGTCTGGGAGCCGAAGTGGACGCCGCATAAGATAAGCCCAGCTGGGAGAAAACAGCTGGGCCTTTAACAGTCAGTCCATGTGGAATTCCTACCGTCTGAGAATGCTCTGAATGCGATGGCCTTGCACGGAAGCTTCATTCAGGTAGCCTTCGACAGTATCCAGAAAGCCCTGCGCCTGAGCAAGATACGCCGGCAGGCTCTTCCACCATTTATCCAGCACTTCAGGCTCTTCCAGCAGCACCAGCGCGGTTCCTGCGGCGGCCACGGCCAAGCCAGCTTTTTTGTGTCCGGCAATCATCAATGCACCACCGGCGACGACGGTGCCCGCGGCAAGCAAATGCGTCCAGTCGGTGGGCGCAGTCGCACCTGTTCCTAAAGAGCGAAGCTGGGTGGGTTGGCCTGTGCGCGGAATCGGAACTGCAACCATTGTTTTCTCCTTCGTTGCTTGGATGCCGGTCTTGGACTTGACGAATCTGTACGTCAGTCGAGATCGAACTCCCGGAACGGCTTGCCTTCGGGAGCGTCCTTGGCCTTGCGGAGGGCCTCGGCAAACTTCTTCTCCAGCAGGTCTTCTTTGTTCTTTTCAGCTTCCATCGACTGCCGGAAGATAGATTCCTTGCGCTCATCCTGGTCGCGCATGGCTTGCGCCGCTGTCGCCAGATCTTCGAAGGTCCGCTTGCGCGGGGCAGAGGTATGACTGATCAGAGCGCCGGTCTCGGCATCGATTCGCAACATCGCGGAGCAATCCGGACAGGCCACTTCAAAGACGCGTTGGGACTTGGCTGCCATCTCTGAACACGATTGTAGGAGCAATAGGCTGGGATTGTCGCGTGCTATAGAGGAATATCGCAGGTTATCAAAAAGATACGGACTCTCTGCCGCATATACTGTACATTGCGATTGCGGCCCGCAAGGCCTTCATGTGGGCCGGTCTAGACGCCGGTCCGTTGAGCGGTTGGAAATGAATGCGTCGATTCGCTCCGATGCATCCAACACCGGCGGAACTCCGCCAGACAGGAAGGATATGAGGAAAATTCTGACTCTCTTCGTAGCGATGCTCAGTTTATCGAGCTACGTCGCCGCAGCCCAGTCCGCGATGCAGCTCAGCAACGTGCGGAAAGTCTATATCGAGAAGATGAATAACAATCTCGACCAGTACCTGGCTTCGTCAATCTCGTCCAAGTTCCACGGTACCTTGACGGTGGTCCTGGATCGCGCATCGGCCGATGCAATCCTGAGAGGCCAGAATCTCGCAGCGCAAGAGACGCAAAAGGCAACGGTGCAACTGGTCGACAAGACCGAAAGCACGGTTTTATGGTCGGGCAGCGCTAATGATCGCAGCATGATGATGCTGGATTTGAAACATGGTGGAGAGAAGAAGCTCGCCGATCACCTGATCGGCGAACTGAAAAAGGCTATGCAGCCCTGAAGACGCCATGACATTTTGGAAATAGCTCAGTCATTGCCAACACTGTACAAGCCTGCGCTCCCTGATGGTCGCACAGGCTTGGAGCTATGCGTTTCGGAGAAAGAATCTCCCTAAAAATGCTTCAGCTCTGTCCTGCGCTGGCCAGCTTTGCCTCCGCCTCGTGAATCACATCGTTGGCTTCAGCGTACTTGTCGGCGTCGTCGCCAGCCTGGTTCCACAGCTCGTGCCCGTGGTCGAGCTCTTGCTTTGCCCGCGGGACGTCGATCTGTGACGGAGCGATCGCGTCGTTAGCCAAAATCGTTACCCGGTCCGGCAGCACTTCAACAAAGCCCCAGCTCACGTTGTAGCGGTCGGACTTACCTGCATTTTCGCCACCGCTGGCACCGTGTAAAGTCACATCGCCCGCACCCAGCTCGGCCAGCAATGGAGCGTGCCCATAGAGCACTTCCATGTAGCCGGTCTTGGCGGGCAGCTCAACCGCGTCGGCATTCTGCTCGACGAGAATGCGCTCAGGAGTTACAAGCCGGACACGGAGTTGATTTGTTTCAGCCATGAATGCCTTTCAATGTGAGTGTGCAGTGTGAAGTGTGAACAACCGGATATGCTGTCTTTCACACTCACACTCCACACTAGCTTTTTACGCCGTCGCCTTCATCTTCTCGGCGGATTCGAGCACTTCTTCGATGGTGCCCTTCATGTAGAAGGCCTGTTCGGGGACATCGTCATGCTTGCCTTCGATGATCTCTTTGAAGGAGCGCACCGTGTCGGCGATCTTGCAGTAGCGGCCTGCGAGGCCGGTAAACTGCTCGGCGACGTGGAAGGGCTGCGAGAGGAACTTCTGCACCTTACGCGCGCGAGCTACGGTGATCTTGTCTTCGTCGCTCAACTCGTCGATGCCGAGAATCGCAATGATGTCCTGCAGATCCTTGTAGCGCTGCAGAATGCGCTTGACGCCCTGGGCTACGTCGTAGTGCTCCTGGCCGACGACACGCGCGGTGAGAATGCGCGAGTTCGATGCCAGCGGGTCTACTGCCGGGTAAATACCCAACTCAGACAAAGGACGGCTGAGCACAGTGACTGCATCGAGGTGAGCAAAGGTCGTTGCCGGCGCAGGATCGGTTAAATCGTCGGCGGGTACGTAAACGGCCTGCACCGAGGTTACGGAACCCTTCTTGGTGGAGGTGATGCGCTCCTGCAACTCGCCCATTTCGGTAGCCAGATTGGGCTGGTAGCCGACGGCGGAAGGCATACGGCCCAGCAGCGTGGATACCTCGGAACCGGCCTGCGTGAAGCGGAAGATATTGTCGATGAAGAGCAGTGTGTCCGCGCCTTCTTCGTCGCGGAAGTGCTCTGCGACGGTGAGTGCGGTCAGCGCCACGCGCAGACGAGCTCCTGGCGGCTCGGTCATCTGGCCGTAGATCAATGCCGCCTTGGATTTCGACGGATCGCCCGGAGTGATAACGCCCGACTCGCTCATTTCGAGCCAGAGATCGTTGCCTTCACGCGTACGCTCGCCCACGCCGGCAAAGACCGAGAAGCCGCCGTGCTTGGTCGCGACATTGTTGATCAGTTCCTGAATAATGACCGTCTTGCCCACGCCAGCGCCGCCGAAGAGGCCGATCTTGCCACCTTTCAAAAACGGCTGGATCAGGTCGACAACCTTGATGCCGGTCTCGAACATCTCTTCGCTGGTGGACTGCTCTTCAAACGAGGGCGCAGGGCGGTGAATAGGCATGCGCTTCTTC
>Ga0207029_10108_pt1 | contig 22047 bp, 20 predicted proteins | sample Alteio_BWMinCont_39_FD_153282 | JGI IMG/M metagenome (GOLD analysis project Ga0207029, IMG submission 153282) | Enriched cells from forest soil in Barre Woods Harvard Forest LTER site, Petersham, Massachusetts, United States -... | ecosystem: Environmental > Terrestrial > Soil > Temperate forest >...
GCAGGACTTTATCGAGGGAATCGCCGACGAGGAGCTCCATAGCGATGAAGGTGCGGCCGTCGTGCTCTTCGATGGCGTGGATGGTGCAGATTGCGGAATGGTTAAGAGCGGAGGCCGCGCGGGCTTCGCGAAGAAAGCGTTCGAGGGTTTGCGAGTCGCGCTCGTTCGCTTCCGGAATGAATTTGAGGGCCACGCGACGGCCGAGCTTGGTGTCTTCGGCTTCATAGACGACACCCATGCCGCCGGAGCCGAGTTTTCGGAGGATCCTATAGTGGGCGACGGTCTCGTTGATCATGATTTTGGGTGCAAAGTGGATGTTAGACGGTCGGGGAATTTCGGTCAATGCGTACGGAGAGCTCGGTTGTGTCTTAATTGCCCTCGATCAGAGAACTGTCGAGCGCACCACCAGGAAGCCGCAGGCCTGGCACAATTTGCGTGCTCTTCGCTACCCGGACGGCTCCCGGGATACGCTGGAAGAGGCCCTGCTATCGAATGGGGCAGGCTGGTGAAGCTTTGACGATTGAGAAGCAAGCGTTTGAGATTAATCCGCAAAACCCTGAGGTGCGGACACGTCTCGATCACTTCCGCGAAGCCGCGGAGCAGGCTACCCGACAAGCTTGCTCTCGCCAACCTTGAAGGCCTGTTCGGGTCCATCTCGCCGAGGGCGGGCCAGCCCCGCCCCAACAGGGTCTTACCGGCTTCGAGATGGTTCGGAGTCGCGCGGACGCTTCAGCTTTTGGGAGCGTAGTAGCCTTTGCGGGCCAGGACTTTTAGGTCGTGGTTGGCTAGGTCAATTTTGATTTTGCGAAATTTGCCGTCGCGGGCGGAGTTTGTTGGATAGTAGCCGAGGGTGTATTGGCTGCGGAGCTCTTCGGAGATTTGGTCGAAGGCTTCTTGCAGATGCTTTTCGGAATTGACGACGATCATGCGGCCGCCGGTTTCGTCGGTGATTTTTTTGGCGATGCTGGCGTTGGCGCCGTAGTGCGGGTCGTAGACGAGAAGGATGTGCACCACCGTGTCCGTGCGCTGTGCGGCTTCGATGGCTTCTTCAACACGGACTTTGCTGCCGTTGTCTTCGGCGTCGGTGAGGACGACGACGGCTTTGCGGCCGGCTTCTGTCGAGAGCTTTTCGTTGCAGGCGAGATACAGGGCGTCGTAGAAATTGGTGCCTTTGGAGCCCGATTGGGGGATCGTTCCGGGTGTGACCATGCCCCCTCCACCGCCTGTGTTGATTTGGGCTTTGCGAATAGCACGATTGAGCTGGGAGCGGTCGTCGGTGAAGTCGGAGAGCAGGTCCACGTCGAGGTCGAAGGTCATCACCATGGCTTCGTCGCCCTTGCGCATGACGCGGTTCAGGAAGCTGCTGGCTCCGTCCTGGATGGCGCCTATCATGTATTGTTCGCTGCCGGAGGTATCCATGAGCAACCCAAGAGTGATAGGGAGCGTCACTTCTTTAGAGAAGAAAGCGATCTTTTGGTCCTGATTGTCTTCGGCGACTTTAAAGTCGTCTTGCTTGAGGTCGGTGACGATGCGCTTGCTTTTGTCCCGGACGGTGACGAAGAGGTTGACCAGGTTAACGCTGGTCTTGATGGTGGGGCCTTGAGCGGTGGGCTCTTGCGGCAGCGCTGGGAGGGCCATGGCGGCGGCAAGAACGGGCGTGACGCACAGTGCTGCGAATTTCCTAAGAGAAGGCATGTATACTTTCCTCGACGAGAGTTTCCCGGCTGGAACTGGCAAGCTGGGTTCTTCGCCCGGTAAGATGCTAGCAAGAGGTACGATGGATGCGTCGCCGGGAGAGCGGGCGGCGGTGCCAGCGCTGACTCCGGGAGGAAGTTTGGCCCTAGGAATATGAAAAGTCTACGAAAAATCGCGGGTATGACCAGTGTTTTGTTCTTCGTGGCACCAGCTTTGTGGCTTGGATTTGCCGCGCGTACACGTCAAGAGGCGGCTCCGGTCGCTCAGGAGCCAGCCGCGCCGCCGCCGGACAATGCTCGGCTCAGTGAGGCGCGAGCGAAGATTACGGTCAACGCCAATTTGGTGGTGCTGCCGGTGACCGTGAAGGACCGGGCTGGAAGGCTTGTGCCTGATTTGGGCAAGGATGAGTTTCGTGTGCTCGAAGACGGCGTGGAGCAAAGAATCGACGTGTTTACGACGGAGGGTTTCCCGCTGTCGATGGTCATACTGATCGACAACGATCTGAAAAAAGGGGACGCCCAGGAGGTGCAAGACAGCCTCGACGCCATCGTGGGAACCATGAGTGACCTCGATGAGGCATTTGTTTGCCGCTTCGACCAGTTCTTTCACCCCGGCAAGGGATTTACCAGCGACCAGGACAAGCTGCTTACAGAACTCAGAAGGACCAAGCTGGATAGTCACAGCGGGGTGATGTCCCCCGGCGGACCGTTCAATGGGCCTACCATTAACGGGCACAATCCAGACGGTTCACCGCCGATCCCTGAATCCACACGGACCATCTTTGCGCAGCCGACCAAGGCGCTGGACGATGCCGTGTTCGGCGCGGCGGAGCTTTTGAAGAACCGTCCGCGCAACCGGCGCAAGATAATCTTTATTGTGAGCGATGGCGTCAACGGGGGAAAGAAGTACAACACCAATACTTACGACACTACCGTCAAGGAGGTACTGGGCCACAGCATCTCGGTGTTCGGAGTGGGTGTGGGAAGCGCGTTCTACGACCGCAGATTTGAGCGGCTCTCCGAATACGCGCACGCCACGGGTGGGGATGTGTATTACGCGGCGAAGAAGGAATCGCTGCAGGATCTTTACTCGAGGATAACGGAAGAGGCCCGCAACGAGTACACGCTGGCGTATGTGCCGCGGGAGACGAATAAGGCCAAGGACTACCACGACGTGGAAGTGCGCGTGAAGCGGGAAGGGCTGACGATTCTGACTCGCAACCGCTACTACACCGGCGGAATCGCGCAATAAGGAGAAAAGTTTAGCTGCGCGCCGGAATTCTCTTGACAGTGGCTCGCCGCACTCGTATACGGAGCGAGATGGCATGGCGGGCAGCGCTCGGCATGGCCTTAAGACTGCATACTCCGTGGTCCATGGGGACTGCGCGTGAAAGGAGCTTGACGATGAAGAAAAAGGGAAAGAAGGACGACGCTAAGGTACCGAAAAAGGGGAAGTAGGAGGTTTTCGACAAGATTCGGTTGGTTGGGGCGCCGCCCGGTGGGTGGTGCCCTTTTTTTATTGCTTCCGGGCCGCATGGTCGCGGCTATTCTCGAACGGGGGGTTGCGGACTAACTGCTAAGTGCTTCTTCATGGGCGGGGCAAATCGATTTGTAAGCGCAGCTTCGGCAAAGGTAGCCCGGTTTCGGAGGGAAGTGGCCAGCGCGGATGTCGGCGGCGGCTTCCAGCACGATTTTTTGGGCCTCGTCGAGTTGTTTGGCGTCGCGAGTGGTTACCTGGATCTGGTTGTCTTGGAGGTAGTGGAACACCAGGCGGACGGGGTTCCATTCGAAGATCTCTTTGGCGGCCAGGGCGTACAGGCTGAGCTGCAAATCTTTTTTGGCGTCGACGTCTTTTTTGGGCTTGCCGGTTTTGTAGTCGATGATTTCGACGTCTTTGCGGCCGAGGGAATTTACCTGGTCCATTCGTCCGATGATGGTGACGTTGTCCTCCATCGGTAGCGCAAAGGATTTTTCCAGTTCGAGGACCCGCGGCGCGTCTTCGAGCAGTGCGGCGTGGAAAGTACGCAACTGTTCGAGGCCATCTTGCTGGTAGCCCTTTTCCTGGTAGTCGTCTTCAAAACCTGCGGACGTCCACTCGGTTTCGAAGATGCGCGCCACCTCTTCGAAGGGGAGTTTTATGCCTTTGCGGAAATGCTCGATGAAGCGCTTGATGGTGGTGTGCATCACGCTGCCGAAGCTGAGCACGGCCTTGGGGCCTTCTTTCAGGCCCCAGGAACGGCTGAAGAGATACTGTTGCGGGCAACTGCGGTAGCCGCTGACGGCCGATGGGCTCAACGTGAGCGGTTCGGGAGCGCGAGGGTGGAATTCCAGGGCCCAGTCGGCGATGCGAGAGAAAATTTTCGGAGGATCGGGGGCGACAGGAAAAAGTTCAAGTTCACCGGCAAATGAGGGTTCTTTTTTCCCGAAGGCCCGAGGTGCGGGCAGTTTTGGCTTCAGCTGCCGGATGTCGCGGCGCTTGATCGCGGGATCCATAAGGAGGTCTTCGATGAACACCGGTATCTTGCCCTTTTTTTCGGTGAGCGTTGTGAGCGTGAGGCGGTTTTTTGCGCGCGTTAGTGCGACGTAGAAGAGGCGGCGCTCTTCTTGAATGTGGAACTGCTCTGCGGGTTCGCCTTCTTTCATCAGAGCGGCGGGGAATTCGAAGACGCGGGAGCGTTCCGTTGTTGGAAACTTTTTGTTATTGATGCGCAGAAGGAAGACTTGCGGAAACTCGAGGCCTTTGGCTCCGTGGACCGTCATCAGCTGGACGGCATCGCCGGGGAAGTCTTCTTCTAGACTGATCACGCCGCCAGCTTGGGAGTAGTAGTCGAGATACTCGACAAATTCAGCGAGGCTTCGCGTGTCGCTCTTGCGCTCCCACTCTTTGGCGAACTCCGAGAGGCGCGTGACGTACTTACGGTCTTGCGGGCTGGCGCGTTCTGCTACTTCCAGCCACTCGAGAAGAGCAGCAAGAATTTCGCGGGCCGTGCGGCGGCGGAGCCGTTTGCGTTGCTCGAAGAGGAATTCAAGCAGTTGGGCCAACGCGCCGGGTGAGGAATCGAAAGGGAGTTGCGTCTGCGGAGCTTCGAGCATGTCATAGAGCGCTTTTTTCCCTTTTCTGGCGCGCTCGGCGAGGCGCACGAGGTCGACGGGTTCGAATCCCCAGGCGGGCGCCGCTAGCACCCGGGCGCAGGAAAGGTTGTCGAAGGGACTGGCAATCAGGCGCAAGTAGGCCAGGACGTCTTTGACCAGCGGGTGATCGAGGATAGAGAGGTTGCTGATGACGAAAGGGATTTTGTGGCGGGAGAGTTCTTCGACGAGATCGTCGCGGTGTGCATGCTGGCGGTAGAGGATGGCGAAGTCGCGCCACTTGCACCCAGCGGCGCGGAGGCGCTCGAGTTCGCTGACGAGCCAGCGGGCTTCGTCGTGTTCGGTTTCCAGCTCGACGAGGCGGATTTTTTCGCTCTCTTCTTTGTTGGCGTTCAGGACCTTTTTGGGGAAATCGGCGGTTGTCGTGTTCATCCCAATGACTTGCGTGGCTACCCGGAGAATGTTGGGAGTGGAACGATAATTCTCTAGGAGCGAGATACGGAATGGCGTGGAGTCCTGGCCTCCCTTCCAGCCGGCGAAGCGCTCCAGGAAGAGTTTGAAGCTGCCGAAAGAGGCGCCGCGGAAGCGGTAGATGGCTTGGTCATTGTCGCCGACGGCCACGATGTTTTTTCTGTCTCCGGCCAGAAGCTCGAGGAGGCGAAGCTGCGCGATGTTGGTGTCTTGAAATTCGTCGACCAGGATGAAGCGGTATTTTCCCTGGAGCGCGTCGCGCAGCGCGACGTTGGTTTCGAGAAGCTCTACGGCACCGGTGATGAGCGAGCCAAAAGAAACGCGTTTTTTTTCGCGCAGCAAATCTTCGCTGGCGCGGTAGGCGCCGGCGATTTCCTGCTGGAGGGCGACTTCCTCGGCGCGTTCCTTGAAAGTGTCCTCGTCGAGAGCCGCGCGGTCGGTTTCTAGTTGAGCGGCTAAGCCGTCAGCGTAGCGCTGGTAGTCCCGACAGGAGACTAGCTCGTCTTGACAGCGCGAGAAGAATTCGACGAAGTCGTTTAAGAACTGGCCGGGATCGGCGAGGCGGCGGTACTTGTTGAGTTTGAGGCGCTCGAGATTGCGGCGGAGAAGAATCCAGTGATCGACTTTGTCGATCATCAGGCGTTCGGGCGCGGCTTCCTTCAGAAGGTTCTCGCAGAAGGCGTGGAAGGTGGCCAGGGTGACATTTTTTCCACGTTCGCCGGCGGCGCGTACGACGCGGGCTTTCATCTCCCCGGCTGCTTTGTTTGTGAAGGTGAGGCCGAGAATGTTCTCGCCGGAAAGGGCGTCGTCGGTTTCTAGGAGGTGGCGGATGCGTTCGATGATCACGCGAGTCTTGCCAGTCCCGGCGCCCGCAATGACCAGGAGGGGCCCCTCGCCGTGAGTGATGGCGCGGCGTTGGGCTTCGTTGAGCTTCAGCCCGGTTTCCGCCGGTGGATTGAGATCGAACAGAGTGGCCATGATTTAAGAAGGTTAGCCGATATTGGGGCAGACGGGAAACGGGGTCAGCAGTTTGGAGAATTCATTCTAAGATCGATTGTCGCGACACGCCTTTGTGATTCCTTACCTGCCTGGAGTTCTCGTTACTGTGCCAGCTTTCAATGTTCTGTGTGCGGAGACGGGAATACGCCCGGTGTGCTGGTGTTTCGAGCTGACGAATAATGTGACTTCCAGTTTGATGAACTTCGAGATAGCTCCATGCGCGCGAAGCAGCTTCTAGCCTCGCTACATTTGGTTTCAAGGCGCGTTCAGTTTTGTTTCGAAGCGAAAAGAGTAGAGCGCGCCGAGAGCGCACCGGCCGCAGTTTTGGCGTTAATCTCTGCGGATTTGCCGCGCGGTACGCTGAGTGATTCCCACTTTCCGGTTTTGCTGAAAGTAAGATGCTTGGCGAGAAACAAAATCTGGCCCACGTGATGAGCGTAGTGAGCGATCTGGCGGTTGATGGCTTGCATGACGGAGTGCGGCTCGCTACGAATCGTGACGGTTCGCGTGAGATCAGACTCCGCGAGCGGTTCGAGCGCATCGAAGAGATATTTCCAGCCGCGTTCCCACATTTCGATTACTTCGGTGCGGGTAGCGGGTGGAGTCTCAAATTCCGTGTCGCGGTTGCGGTCGGGTTTTTCGCCATCGGTGGTCAAGAAATCGAGCCAGCGCGAGCGCATGTTGCCGGACATGTGCTTCACAATGATGGCGATGGAATTGGATTCCGTGTCTAGGGTGATGAACAGGGCTTCGTCTGGGCACTGCGCCATGGCCCGGTCGGCCAACTTTTTGTAGTAGCGAAATAGGCCGATGGAATCTTGCAAATAGGAGCTGTTGAGCTGGTGGGGCATGAGGAATATTCTGTTCTGTCGGGAGCGCTTGTCAACGACCATTCGAGGGAATGCGCTCACGCCGAAGGGTTCGCGCGCGGTGATCCCGAGGATGGGGTGGCGGAAAATAATGCTTGACATTTCGCCTTTTGTTCGCCTACTATTCTGGCTCTGAATTTCGATTCCGCATGGGAGGCCGACATGACCATTGGACAAACGATGCTGCCTGAATTTGACCAGGAGATGCAGAGCACGCGCAAGGTGCTTGAGCGCGTGCCCGACGACAAGTGGGATTGGAAGCCGCACGAGAAGTCCGGGACGCTGGGCTGGCTTGCGGGGCACGTCGGCACGGTACCTGAATGGATTGCGATGACCATCAAAACCGAAGAGCTGGATTACGCGCCTGTCGGCGGCCCGACGTACCAGCCGCCGAAGATCACCAATCGGGCGGAGCTCCTCGCGGCCTTTGAAAAAGGGAGTGCGGAAGCTCGAGCGGCTCTTGCCAGCGTGAGTGACCAGGACATCGTGAAGGGCTGGAAGCTGCTTGCGGGTGGCAAAGAAATCTTTACCTTGCCGAGGGTCGCTTGTATTCGGGGCATGTGCATGAATCACATGATTCATCATCGGGCCCAGTTGACGGTCTATTACCGATTGGTTGGCGTGCCGGTTCCCGGGCTATACGGCCCGAGCGCGGACGAAGGCATGCCGGATTCGACAGCGGCGGCCGCAAACTAAAAGCACCTTGAGGCGAGACGGGTGTTGCCCGTCTCGCCTGTTCTTTCATCTTTTGCCGCCGCGACTGCTCCGGGCGCAACGTTGTATAATGGTGTGCGTTGTTCCTCCGGAGGTTTACCACGCACATGGAAACTCCTGTCATTCTCTCTGCTGTACGTACGCCCATCGGAAAATTCCAGGGCGGATTGGCTGGATTCTCGGCTATTGAGCTTGGCGGCAAAATTGTCGCCGAAGCTATACGGCGCGCGGGGATCGATCCCCAGGAAGTGGATGAGGCCATCCTCGGCAATGTGGTGCAGGCGGGACTCGGGCAAAATCCTGCGCGGCAGGCGGCGCTTAAGGGTGGCTGTGCTCCGCGCGTGGCCGCAATGACGATTAACAAAGTTTGCGGCTCGGGGTTGAAGTCGGTAGCGTTGGCCGCGCAGGCCGTACAGCTTGGTGAATCGGAAATGGTCGTGGCTGGCGGGATGGAGTCGATGTCCAATTGCCCGTATCTGCTCCCGCAAGCGCGGACGGGCTACAGAATCGGCGACGGCAAGCTCGTGGACTCGATGATCAACGACGGGTTGTGGGACGCGTATGAGAACTTTCACATGGGGATGACGGGCGAGCTGGTGGCCGAGAAATACGGGATCACTCGCGAGGAGCAGGACCGGTTTGCGGTGGAGAGCCACCAAAAGGCCATTCGCGCGCGAAAGTCCTGTTTTTTTGAAGGGCAGATTCTGCCGATCGAAGTGCCGCAGAAAAAGAGCGAGCCGAAGGTCATCAAGTACGACGAATCGCCGCGCGAAGACACTTCCATGGAAGCGCTGGCCAATTTGAAGCCGGCGTTCAAGAAAGACGGCACGGTGACCGCGGGGAATGCTCCTGGAACGAACGACGGAGCAGCGGCGTTGATGGTTACCAGCGAGCGGAACGCGGCCCGCCTGGGTAAGCAGCCGATTGCTCGGATCGTGGCGCAGGCGGTTAGCGGCGTGGAACCGAAATGGGTGATGATGGCGCCGGTGGACGCGGTGGAGAAATTGCTCGCGAAGACCGGCTGGGACCGCGACCAGGATGTGGACCTTATCGAGTTGAATGAGGCTTTTGCGGTTGCGGCGATTGCGGTGACGCGGCAACTGCGGCTTAATCCCGAGAAAGTGAACGTGAACGGTGGCGCGGTGGCCTTGGGCCATCCGATTGGAGCGAGTGGCGCACGCATCCTGGTAACCCTTCTTTATGAATTGCAGCGGCGCAACCTAAAGCGCGGCATCGCTGCGCTTTGCCTCGGCGGAGGCAACGCCGTCGCCGTCGCCGTGGAACGCTATTAGGATGAAATATTGCCCGTTATGTGCAGCCGAGTATCGCCGAGGCCACCAGGTATGCGCGAATTGTGCAGCACCTTTAGTAGACTCACTCGATGCGGCCGAAGTCGCGGACAACCGTGCCCGACTTTTTTGGATCGGCAAAGATCTGCAAGAATTTGAATTGGCCGCCGCCGCCCTCCGCGAAGCGGGAATTCCTGCAAACGGGGTGGAGGGCCTTAGCGGAATTGTTGGCGCCCTACTCAAGTCCGAGTCCAAGATTTATGTCCTCGAAGGAGATTTAGAGCGAGCATTGGAAGCTGCCACAAAGGCCATAGCAAGCCGCCAGCGTGGTTTTGGCTCCATCCAGACCTGTCATGCTTGCTGTGCAGATTGTTCTGCATCCTTAACTGTCTGTCCCAAGTGCAAAGCCGTTCTTTTCATTGAGCCGCAGAAAGACGCCATTAAGGGCTTGGTCGAGGAGACTCCTGCACCGAGCCGCATGAATTACTGTCCGCTATGCGATGCGGAATACACCGCCAGTCACACGCGCTGCACTGTTTGCGGAGTGGAACTCGTTTCTGAAGAGCTGCGCGGACGGCCTCTTGACGAACGTCAACAGAACGAGCGCATCGTGATGGTCTGGCGAGGAGGCGATCCGCTGGCCGTAAGCGAGGTGGTCAACCGTTTGCGCGAAGCCGGAATCCGCCATCACGTTCATGCCACCAATGATCACCTCGTTTTTGAACTGGGCATGCCTCGGCCGAAATACGCCGTCCGTGTGTTCGCCTCCGACGTATCCAAAACGACGGAACTCCTCGCGGACATTCGCGAGAGTCTTCCGTTTGGGCTCAGTTTCACGCCCGTCCCCGAGGAAGAACCAACGGCATTCAAAGGACGACCCACCGAACCCTGGAACCCCGCTGCTGCTACGGTGGAAATCTGGAGCGGTGAAGACGCTTCGCTGGGAGAACTGCTAGAGGCGTGCCTGAGAGAAAATCTCATCGGCGCTCGCTGCGCCGGGCGCGAACCCGGGACGCTGCGCTTGTTCGTGACGGCTCACGACGAAGTTGCCGCCCGTGAAATTATCCGCGAAGTCCGCGAAGCTACGCCCCCTGCTTGAGTGCCTCTCGGGCCGTTGGGGGTGGCATGGCAAAGATTAATTCGCTCGGCCGGGATGTGACACACTGCGGATTCTGTTCAGTAGCGCTACTAGATTTGGACAGTCTTGGTCAGAGATGGCGGTGAATTTCAAACCCAGTCCGCCGCTCGGAACCAGATGCCGCACTTCAGCCTCGACCCTTATGTTTCCTTCCTGGACGAGAAAATCAAGTTGGGCTTTCACGCCCACGGTTTGCGGAATTGGCGTGGAGAGAAACAGCCCGCCTACACTTAAATCGGAAATGCGCGAAATGTCTTCGGCCCCGCCACAGCGCCAATACGCCCACACCCCGTCCGGTATCGCGACGCGTGAACTGAGTCGTCTGGAATAGACTAATCTTGCAAGCGCGGCTCCCATGAATCACCTCGGGCTTGGGGAACCGTGAGCCTAGTGAAAAAAGCAAACAACGGGTCGCTAAGCCAGTCCAGAACCTAGTCGGTTCGAGGTGAGCAAGCCATCCGGTGAATACCTTAAAGTTTTTCGGAATTTGCCTGAGAATCGTGGAGGGGCGGTCGCCGCGATAAAACCATGCGCTCGGAACGTCCGACGCGCCGGGCATACGCGACACGCAGGCGTTACAAAGCGCATAAACTGGCTCGTCCCCAAAACGGACCTATGGGTGGGCAGCCCAAAAGTAAAACCTCTTCGTTGTCCTCCGCTGAGGTAGGGCGGTTGCGGGAGCAACCCACCGAAGAGACCGGACCAAGATCCGGCTCCCTGGCAATCCTCGCCTTTAAGGGCCTTTTGGGGCGAGGAGGATGTCAAAAGCTGGATTTCGGGACAGGGAGCTCCGCGCTGCTTGGCGCCGGCGTTCCCAGCTCGTACGCGCAGTACGGGCAGAACTTGTCGGTTTCGACCACTTCGCGTTTGCAATTGGGGCAAGAGGGGTGGAGGTTGCATTTGCAGTTGGGGCAGAAGTTGAAACGCCCCCCTACACTCGTACCGCATTGCGGGCAGGGATAAGGCAGTGGCTCACGCATCAGAAAATAGACCATGAAGCCGATGATCAGGTAGCCCGGCAAAAGGATGATCGCGAGAAGCGTCCACAGAGCTGAGTTCATGCCGCGGCGCTTGGAGTCGCGGTTCACGTAAGCGATGAGAAAGATCACTGTGGCCAGGCACAAGGAAGCGGCGGTGATGATTCCGGCGAGCGCCAAAGAAGCGAGCGCCGGGTTATCTCGTAGTTCATACGGAAACATCACATTTCCGTACGGCTCGTGCCTTGCCGCCAGGTTTACATAGAGCGCGATGCCCTGCGCAATGAGGAAGAGCACGAAGACGCTCGCTACCAGCCAGCGCGGGATGATGCTGAACTCGTCCCAGAAGCGGAGGTTCTCCTTTCTCCGGCGGAGACGGTTGAGCCGCTTCCTCTCGTTGAACGAAGCGCTGACCTTTTGTTGGTAGTCCGACATACGATTTCCTCTCTCAAACTCCAGGGTTGGTGCTGTCAATCAGGCCGATCATTCTCGTGAGCCAATCTGAGGTTTTCCATCAGTACGACCGCCGCGGCGATTAAAGCGGGGATCGTCCACCAAAGACCAAAACCCATTTCCCAGACCAGCCGGGGCATGCCGAGGTGTTCTCCTGCCCACTCGAAAGCGCGCCAGACGTAAGGCGCCGCGGCGATGCCGAGCGCCCAGGACATAACGCACATGATCCAGAGGAGGCGGCGCCTGGGTTCGCGTTCGCGCATTTCTTGCGCACGCAATTGCACGCGGAACTGTGTGCGTTCGGCGAGTCCGCGAGGGAGGAGAACTGGCAGGCCTCGCAATGCGCGCAGAGCGGCGGTCGTTTGCTGCGCCACTTGGGCGCAGACCGGGCACTCGCCCAGATGTGCGGCGAGCCAGTCGCGCTCGGTTTGGGAGATTCCTTCGATGCGCTCTTGCGCGATCAGCTTTTCGGCGCGGTCATGGAGATTTTTGTTCATGCCGCGCCTCCTTGCATGGCGCCACGCAGCGCTTCGAGGCCGCGATAGAGGCGCGACTTTACAGTGGAGAGCGGTGCGGCTAGGACCCCGGCGATTTCTTCGAGTCCGAGGTCTTCCTGAAATCGGAGAACCAAAACTTCGCGATAGACGGTGGGAATGCGATCGAGTGAGGCGTGGACACCCGTTTTTTCTTCGGCGGTCAGGACCAGATGCAGAGGCGAGGGTTGATTCAACGCGGCAAACTCCATTGGCGCGCCTTCTTCCGGGTCGGTCAACGCGTCGAGGCTTTGCACTTTCTTCTGGCGCTGCCAATCGATCACCAGGTTGCGCGCAATGCGGAAAAGCCAGGCTTCAAATTTGTATTTGCCGTCGTATTGATGGCCGCGCTCGAGGACGCGGATCCAGGTCTCCTGGAAGAAGTCCTCCGCGCGCTCGCGGCTGGAAGTGAGATAGAGCAAATAGCGGAACAGGCGGTATTGATACTGCTCGATCAGTTGATCGAGGAGATCAGGGTCGCGGCGCTTTAGCCCTTGGGCGAGGGCTTTGTTGTCGTCGGCCATTCGTGTGGAGAAGAGAAGAATCGACCTCGCTGGTGCCGCGGTCAGGGTTGTAAATGTCGCGCTCATTCTACAGGGTATACGGCAGCGCGAGGCAAAAAGACGCATGGCCGGGCGGCCTTCCAACTCGCTTAGGTTTCAATGGGTTACCGGCCGCAGCGGGTATGGTCTGTCGGGCTGGACGCGGTGTAGTAGACTCTTCCCTCACTGCCATGTTCTGTCCCGTTTGCAAGGCCGAGTATCGACAAGGGTTTACGCGCTGCGCGGATTGCGACGTCGATCTTGTCTATGAATTGCCGGCTGCGGCCATCGTCCTCCTTGAAACCTTCGATCCAGGCAACCCCGAGGAAGATCCCTTCTGCTCTTTTTGGAAGGGTGATGATCCGAGAATTCATGCAGAACTCTGTGCCTTGCTTGGCGAGCAGGATATCCGCCATAAGACCATCCGGAGGCAAGACCATCTTTTCAATTGGAACACCAGGAGCGCATTCGAAATCGGCGTCCCGTTTTCGCAATTCGACCGGGCGGAAGGCGTAGTCAAAGACGCCTATGGTGGCGAAAACGAGCCAGTTTCCGAGGAGGTCCGAGTGCCCCTGGAGCTGCCGGAGCTCGTCGAACCAAGGGAATTGCGTCCGGCCTGGGATCCCAAGCGTTGGTATCCTGAAGACGCTACCGTAGAGATTTGGGAGGGCGACCAGCAGGAGATGGGGGAATTGCTGGTGGCGTCGCTGGTCGAGAATCATATTCACGCGCGCGTGGCAGAGACGAAGGGAGTGTATGGGCTGTTTGTCTTGCCCGGGGACGAAACGCGGGCCCGGGAAATTGTGCGCGAAGTGGTCGAGGGGGTTCCGCCGGAGGGAAGGCTGGGATGACGCTGCTGCGCTTGCGCCGTGGCCATTCCAGACGGGGGGTCTTAGCGCGCTTGCGTTCTGTTTCTGGGTCGTGATTGGATGTATCCTTAGCGCCTAATCAACGGTCGAAGCTGCTCGCATGGAGGAACTCATGACTTCAGGTCCGGGACCGCAAGGGTCGCTGATTATGTTGTGGGCGGGGGAAGACCCGGCGTTGCACTCGTCGTTGCTGGAGGAATTGGAGGCTGCGGGCATTCCGTTTGTCGACAAGCCCACCGGGGATGATGAAGTCGCACCGACGGCGGATACTCTTCCCATCGATTGGAAAGCGCGATTCGGGTTTGAAGTGGCCGTGCCCTCGTCGAATCTGGCTGCGGCCGAGAAGATTCTCGAAAAGTTGCTGGACGAAGAGCCCGTGGATATGGAGCTCTCGGCCGATAACTCCCTGGACCCCGACTCAGCGGAGCTGAAACCATCCCACTTGGGCGCGACTACTTGCGCAGTTTGGTCTGGCTCCGATGGAGCACGCGCTGGTTTCTTGAGCCAGGCGCTGAAGGAAAATGAAATTCCGGTGCGCCTCGAGACGCATGGAAGCGAAACGACTGTGTATGTTCCGCCGGAAGAGGAAATGCTGGCGCGGGAGATTATCCGAGAGATAGTCGAAGGCGCTCCGCCAGCGTGACGCGGTGTTCTGCCCTCTTTGCAAAGCCGAATTTCGGAGTGGCTTTACGCAGTGTAGCGATTGCCACATGCCTCTGGTTGTGACTAAGCAAGAAGCAGACCGGCAAACCGTAACGCGCGTGTGGAAAGGGGGCAACAAATCTGAATTCGAGTCTGTCCTTAGCGCATTACAGCAGGCGCAGATTCCGTTGCTATTTCGAGAGCACCTGAATGTTCGGTCTGCAGTTCCATCAACATTTCTCGGCCTCGCCCGTCGTCGCCGGCAGGCCACCTACGATAGTGAATTCGAGGTTAAGGTACTGGGAAGTGATGCTGACCGAGCCCAACGAGCGGTTCTCCGCGCCGTTCGCGAGACGGAAAACGGCTAGTGCCGTTCGAGAGACACTCGGCTTGACCGCGACCGAGCGCAGAGAGCATCCTTTACTTCCTTAACTTCATTTACCTCATCTATTTCGGCTGTTCGGAGGCTTTGACCTTGTCGATCGAGGCAATCAAGACCGTGGCGGTGCTGGGCGCAGGAACGATGGGGAACGGCATCGCGCATGTGTTTGCGCGGTCGGGGTACAAAGTGATCTTGCGGGACGTCGAGCAGCGCTTCCTGGACCGCGGGTTGGAGACGATTGGCAAGAATCTGGACCGAGAGATTGAGAAGGGCAGGCTTGCCCAAGCCGAGAAGGGAACCGCGCTGGCGCGGTTGCAGCCCGTTACTGATATGGCGGCGATTGCGGCGGCTGATTTTGTAGTCGAAGCTGTGCCGGAGAAAATCGCGATCAAGCGGGCGGTGCTCGCCGAGGCGGATGGAATTTTGCGGCCGAATGTGATCCTTGCGAGCAACACGTCTTCCATTGCGATGACTACGCTTGCGGCGCTGACCAAGCGGCCCGACCGGTTTGTGGGCATGCACTTCATGAATCCTGTGCCGGTGATGGTGCTCGTCGAGGTGATTCGCGCGCTCCAGACGAGCGAAGTCACGTTTTCCATGACGATGGAGCTGGCCGCGAGGCTCGGCAAGACGCCGGTGGCGGTCAACGACGCGCCGGGGTTCGTCTCCAACCGCGTGCTGATGCCGCTCATCAATGAGGCGGTGTATTGCGTGCTGGAGGGCGTGGCGACTCCGCAAGCGGTCGATGCCGTGATGAAGCTGGGCATGAACCACCCTATGGGTCCGCTCGAGCTGGCCGATTTCATCGGACTCGATGTGTGCGTGGACATCATGCATGTGCTGCACGAAGGGCTCGGCGATCCGAAGTACCGGGCGTGTCCGCTGCTCAAGAAATACGTCGCCGCGGGATGGCTAGGGCGGAAGTCGGGCCGGGGCTTCTACAGCTACGCAAAATGAATTCGTCGAGGTGTCACCTCCATGGGCAACCGAGCAAGACTGGGGTTAGGTTGGTTGGATGCCTCGTCTTGCCGATTGCCATTCTCCTCTCTGTCGCTTCTCCGCCCTTTCCTCCGTGTCCCCATGGAAGCTACAAATGCTAGATCAGAACTGCAAGCCGGTTGCCGGAGAGCGAGTGCACTAAAATGGCTGGTCCCTCGTGACCAGGGCACCTTCGCCATCGAAGCCAAGACGGTTGTCGCTGGTTGGGCAGAATCTCCCAAACACACGGCCTAGGTTCGGCACGGGGATTGGATTTTAGAAAGGCTTTCTCAGCATGCTGATTCCAGCAATCCTAATACTTCGATGTATGCCTTTGTGTGTGTGCAGAATCAGGTTCGCGACTCTTCACGGGATGTTCAGCACTAAGACCTGTCCCATCACTGGTGTTACGCTCCGGTTCTTGCGGCTTAAGCTTAGTCCACCTAGGCGAATATAAGGCGAAAATACTATTTGCTTTTTGTTCGCCTTAATGCTATTTTGCTTCTCGCGGTTTTCAACAGGTGCCCGATGGGTTTGCTCTCGACTCTGGCGATAACTTGTCCGGAACATGCTAGGCTCGAAAGCGAGTTCATCGAGGCGCGCGACAGGATGCGGGGCCTGGTTCGGCTCCGGAGCCTCTCGCCTGCCGAAGAGCGGCAACTGGCGGTTCGACTGGCCATGGCCATCGCCCGCTTGAAGGAGCATGTCGCCGAGCACGGTTGCGAGCGCCAGGGCTAGGCGGTGTTTGGCCCTGATGGAAGAAGGCATAGCGAAATGATAATTCAAGTTATGCTATGCGACTTCCGCTAGGTCCCGGGCCACGACTTTGTGTTGCAGTCGAAATTCCCAAATTTCCTCCACCGAGGTGTGAAATGACAGATGAAAAAGAGAAATTGCTGGCGGCCGCGATATCGCAGATTGAAAAGGACCACGGCAAGGGCGCGATTATGCGCCTGGGCAGCCGGGATGTTCTGGTGCCTGTCAGTGTAATTCCCAGCGGGTGCTTGTCGATCGATGCGGCGCTGGGCGTCGGCGGCTTTCCGCGCGGGCGCGTCATCGAGATTTACGGACCGGAATCGGGCGGCAAGACGACCATGACGTTGCACGTAATCGCCGAAGCGCAGAAGCTCGGCGGCCAGGCGGCGTTCATCGACGCGGAGCACGCGCTTGATCCCGTCTATGCACGCAAGCTGGGCGTGGACGTGGACAATCTTCTAGTCTCCCAGCCGGACAACGGTGAACAGGCTTTGGAGATCGCCGAAACGCTGATCCGTTCCGGCGGCGTGGACATCGTCGTCGTGGATTCCGTCGCCGCGCTCGTCCCCAAGGCCGAGCTCGAAGGCGACATGGGCGATCCGCAAATGGGCTTGCAGGCGCGGCTAATGTCGCAGGCGCTGCGGAAGCTCACTGCGATTGTGTCGAAGTCGCGCACCTGCCTGATTTTCATCAACCAGATCCGCGAAAAGATTGGCGTGATGTTCGGCAACCCGGAAACGACCACCGGTGGACGCGCGCTGAAGTTCTATGCGTCCATGCGCATTGATATCCGGCGCATCCAGGCGATCAAGGAAGGCGACGTCGTGGTGGGCTCACGGACGCGCGCAAAGGTTGTGAAGAATAAGGTGGCGGCGCCTTTCCGCGAAGCGGAATTTGACATTGTCTACGGCGAAGGCATCTCGCGCGAAGGTGACTTGATCGATCTCGGCGTCGACAAGGGGCTGGTTGAGAAGAGCGGCACGTGGTTCAGCTTTGGCGGTGAGCGCATGGGCCAGGGCCGCGAAAACGCACGCAGCTTCCTGAAAGAAAACAAGGACATTCGCGACAAACTGGAGAACGCTCTTCGCAAAAAGCTCGAGATCGCCATACCAGGCAGTCCGAACGCCGCGGTCGGTCCGAACGGCCACACTTCAGCGCCGGCCCACAGCGACAAATCGCCCATGAAAGCAGCAGCAGCGGCCGCGGCCACGTCAGGCGCACCCGACGCCAGCAAAGCCCGTCCGACGCGCTAGCCAGCCAGTAGCACCGGCTTCAGCCTGGGTCGCGGCGCTGGTTCTCTTCCTTCTGGGGGCATGACCATACCGGTCTCGACACCGTGGGGTTCATGCCCCTTTTCACTTTCCCGCCTAATCGCTCGAAATCGGTCCTGGGTCTCCAAGGGTTTGCAGCAATTCCCGCTTGGCAGACTCCAAAGAGGGAAGTTCGCTCACGGCGCGTAGTTCAAATCCGAGCCTCTCTCTCAACAGGGAGAGGAGCACCCGCTTGCTCTCATCATTCACGCGAACCTCGGCCGGCACAAACCTGCCTTTCTCTACTGTCTGGAGCACTGCTTCCATCAAAACCTCGCCGACGGAGCGGGTGGGTTCGAATGCGTGCACCATGTACAAACACCGAATCTCGGCATCCGCCGCCATTACCATGCGGACGCACGCCTTCCTTTCGTTTTTTCCTCCCACCGATGCGGCGCTATAGAACTCATCCACTTCGACGATTCCCTTCACCGGGTAGTCGCCCTTGCTCAATTTCGCGAGCCGCACCTCATCCAGCTTTGGAAGTTCAGGTAGTGGAGGAGGTGTGACTTGAACAAGCGTGTTCTCCACGCGGAAATATCCGTCTTTCTTCCAGAAAACCTCTGGGTACACATCTTCCACATTCCAGTATCCGGCCTCAGGCTTGTGTTCCAAATCCTCAGAAAACGCAAGGACACTCTCCACGCACAGCGCCAATACCTTCCCTTCGGCTTCGGTAGGATACCAGGGCTGATAACCGGGCCGACCCGCACGAAATTGCGGCGCAAGAGTACCTCTCTTTAAAGGGTGGCCGAGAACGCGAGCCAACTCCCGGTCCGGGCCCGGCAGCATTCCGCTAGGCAAGAATTCCATGGTCACGCTGCGCTGTGTGCCGAAAAACTCTCCCGCAGTTAACGGCGCTCCGCTCGCCAGCCTTTTGAACAAGCGGTAACTCTCCATGCCGCAATACGCATGAACCGCAAAGACTTGACCGAGTGCGCCCATTACGCTCGAGTAGCACATCTCTTGCGATTGCGGATCTTTCACCAGGACCAAGTCCGTGTCCCCCATGATTCCCCAAGGCTTCCTGACGCAGGTTTCGTTCGCCAGGTCGAAAAGGCGCTTTGCTGTCCGAAGAGTCAGCGCTTCTTCTCCCTTCAGCTGATGCTCGAAGAAGCAGACGGTTTCGCGCTTCGCGCCCTGGCGTGGGCCGAGTTCTACTTCAGGCTTTTTGTTCTTGTAGAGAGGCATATGTTCGCTTGGGTCGCCCGCTCCTAGTTCTTAGTTCTTCTGCTCATAGGGGGCGAAGCCTTCCCATTCGATGGGAGTGTACGTATTTTTGAGCAGGGTTTCGAGGAGTTCTTTGTAGAGGCCCTCGCCGTTGGAGCTGTTGGTCATGATGACCATGCCCGTCTTGGCATCGTCGAAGCACACGGTGTAATTTCGCCAGCCGTCGTCGTGACCTTCTTTGAAGAAGGCCTTGCCGTACGGGGTCCAGTACAATCCCCAGGCCAATCCGTAGCTCAAACGAATCGGTTTGTTCTCCTCCGTGGTTTCCGTCGAGAGCGGGGGAAATTCGTGCTTCGAGAGAATCGCAATCTGCGGGCTTAACATGACTTCCCTAGTTTCTTTGCGCAGCTGTTCTCCTTGCATCACCGCTTCGATGAACCGTGCAAAATCGCGCGGCGTGGTTAGCATCGAACCTGCGGCATCTGCCAGAAGTCGTCTCTGTGGCCCAAGAGCATTCTCTTGCTCGTCGTATCCTTCGGCGTGATTGGTTTCAAATCCGAACCTCCAGGTCATACTCGTGCGGGTCATCCCCAATGGCCGAAAGACGCGTTCGCGCATCAGGGTGCCTAACGATTTCTTCGTGACCTTTTCAACCACCAATTGCAGCAGGTCTATGCCTTCTCCGGAATAGGCAAACCGCGAGCCTGGTTCAAAATGGATGTGGAGTTTCCGGTCGTCTTCAAAGGTTCGCCAATTTGGAAATCCGCTCGTATGGTCCAGAAGCATCCTTGCTGTAATCCTCTTCCAGCGGTCATCACCTGCCAGATCCTTGTACTCGGAGTATTCCGGGAGAGGCTTGGACAAATATTCCCATACTGGCCTGTCGAGATTGAGCACTCCTTCTTCGACAAGCTGCATCACCATGTAGGCAAAAGCCACCTTGCTGAACGATGCTGCGCTCATCACCGAATCCTCGGTCAACGGCAGATTCTTGCCGAGACTGCGGTGACCGTACGCCTTCAAATAGACGAGCTCTTGGTCATTGAGAATGGCCAGGCCGACGCCCGTCACTTTCCCCGCGCGCATCACGCGCTTCACAGTACTATCGATTTCCTCTGAGGTGATCGTGCTTCCGTCCAGCCGCTTGACGCTCGCCCCATTTCTAAAGGCCTTCGATTCCTGCCCCCCACAGCCGGCCAGGCCTGCCAGAATGAATCCGCATAGCATCCACTTTTTCATCGGCCACCCCAGACTATAGACGACGGAGGAGAAATTCTGTCATTCTTCGGCTTCTCGGTATCCTACGGAGCCCCGAATTGTGACGCAACACAACGACGTGATTCGCGAATCGTTCACTGCACAAGCCCAGGCCTTTGCAGCTAATCCTTGGGTCACCGACGAAGAGCGCATTCGGCGCTTAGTCGCCGCGGCGGGCCTCACGGGGAGCGAACGGGTGCTGGATATTGCGACCGGCCCAGGATACATCGCGGAAGCATTCGCCGGCGCCACCCGAGAGGTCGTCGGTGTGGACCTCACCGAGGCCATGCTCCTAATTGCGAAGCAGCGCACGAAAGAGCGCGGCATCTCCAATGTTTCTTTCCGGGCCGCCGATGCCCAGAACCTTCCTTTTGAAAATGGGGCGTTCGACGTTGTGGTATGCAGGCTCACGTTACATCATCTTTTGAAGCCTAGGGAAGTCTTGCGAGAAATGGCGCGCGTATGCCGCGCCGGCGGAACCATCGTCGTCGAAGACATTTACGCGAGCGAACTTGCGGAGCGCGCGGCTTATCAAGACCGCTGGGAAATACTGCGCGATCCTTCGCACGTCCGCACCCTCGCGCTCAGCGAGATGCTGCAGCTGTTCCGCGACGCCGGGCTGGAGACGGATTCTGTCACCACGGCGGACGATCTGACCCCGGAGGTCGAACGCTGGCTGGCGACCACAAACGCCGGCCGACCGCGCAGCCGAAATACGCCGGCTCCTTGAGGAGGACCGCCTACACGACCGCAGTGGCTCACGACCGTTTCAAGATGCGACGGGGCGCCTCTGCTTCCATGCCCGGACGGCGATTCTAGCCGGGCGCAAGGTCAGCTCCATCTGACCTCCTGTCCCGACGGTCAGTGATTGATAACAAAGCACATAGCGACGTACTGGAGCAGTTCGGCTATTGCGTACTACCACTACCGGTGGCTACAATATGTCTCACACTGAGAGATGAAGGTTTCTCTTCGGGAACAAAGCTTGCCAGTGGGGCGCTCGGAAGTGGCATCAAATCAACGGGCGCGGTTTGGCGATTCGAGTGCTGTATATTAGAGAGCGCTAACGGGGTTACGTGCGCCTCTCGCTCGAAGTGCTAGAAAACGGTCTGTGAATTCTCGGTTGACCGAAGCTGCAGGATGAGGTAAGTATTCGCCCCTGGGAACCATCGGGGGAAGTCGCGGATCAAAGGCGGTTTGGTGAACAAAGGTACAAAATCAGTTCTAGCAATTTTGATGACAGCGCTTTTCGCAGCGCCAGTTCCCGCAACGACCGGCGCAGGAAAGGCTGTCGCGCGCACCCGCAAGTATGCCTCGCGTTACCGCGGCGTTCCCACGTTTGCCGATTCTTCCAGCGCAGACATCTCCACGTTTGATGACCCGGTTGTTCGCGAGGCAGCCGTCGAAGCGCTGGGGCGCTACAACGGATCTGTCGTCGCCGTAGATCCCAACACGGGGCGCATTTTGACGGTAGTAAACCAAAAGATTGCTTTCGGTGACGGGTACATTCCGTGCTCGACGATCAAGCCGACCATCGCCCTCGCTGCTCTGGAAGAAAGTGTCATCACGCGCGACACCATGCTCAAGGTAAGCTACCGCAAATACATGAATTTGACCGATGCGATGGCCCACTCCAACAATGTTTTTTTTGAAGAGCTGGGACGCCGCATGGGGTTTGATACGGTTTCGAAATACGCGCGCCTGCTAGGTCTTGGCGAGCTGGCCGGCTACAACCTGCCGGAAGAGCATCCCGGTGCATTTCCGAGTGCGCCTCCGGCGCTCGGTGGTATTTCCCGCATGTCCAGTTTCGGTGAAGGAATTCAGATCACTCCGCTGCAGCTGGCCGCGCTCGCTGCGGCATTTGCAAACGTAGGCACGCTCTACTATCTGCACTACCCCCGCACACAAGAAGAC
>Ga0207029_10119_pt1 | contig 21913 bp, 20 predicted proteins | sample Alteio_BWMinCont_39_FD_153282 | JGI IMG/M metagenome (GOLD analysis project Ga0207029, IMG submission 153282) | Enriched cells from forest soil in Barre Woods Harvard Forest LTER site, Petersham, Massachusetts, United States -... | ecosystem: Environmental > Terrestrial > Soil > Temperate forest >...
GCAACCATTTCCCGGGCAAGACTCCTTTTGCGCCAGAGCTGGCCGCTAGTCGTATCAACTCTATTTGTCGTTATCCTCATGCGAACAGATCAGGTCATGCTGGGCCAAATGCGTGGAGACAAAGATGTAGGTATCTTTTCGGCCGCACTCGCTCTTTCCGAGGTTTGGTACTTTGTCCCGCTAGCTATCACCAGCTCTGTATTTCCCGCCATGGTGAATGCCTGGAAGATGGATGAAAAGCTTTTTTACCAGCGATTGAGGCAACTGTATCTGCTGATGGTGTGGCTATCGCTTGCAGTGGCCATTCCCTTGACACTTTTTTCACGCGAGATAGTAACGGTGCTTTATGGCATCAAATACCAGTCCACAGCGACAGTATTGTCAATTCATTGCTGGACCGGGGTCTTCTTATTTCTGGGAGTTGTAAGCAATATGTGGTATCTCCTGGAAAACCTCAACCACTACACGCTGTATAGATGTATCGTCGGTGCAACGATAAATGTCGGCCTGAATCTTGTTTTGATTCCTGAGTTTGGCGCAAACGGCGCAGCCATCTCGACGCTTGTTGCTCAAGCGGCAGCATCCTACCTGTTCGATCTAATAAACAAGCGGACCAGAGTTTTGTTTGCGTTGAAGACAGAAAGCATTCTATTTTTTATTCCGCTAACCCTCAAATATGCCTTTGGCGCCTTGCGTCAAGGTAGAAGTGGTAACGCCTAACCCAAAGCCGACCGGACTTGCCAGATGACATACTTGAACTACATGGCTAAGCGGCTCTTCTATGGCGCGAAAAAGGCGGAATTCGTCAAATACCCTTTTTTTGTCAAGCCAGCCGACTTGAAGTTGCACGAAGATTCGGTGCGGCAACCCGGAATCATGCGCCTGATCAGCAAAATTGAGAGTGGTACCTATAAGAGGAGCAGGAGCGGTTGCCTTTGCGGGAATAGCGACGTTAGGCTGGATGAAGTAATTTCTAGACTTGAAATGCATGCCATAAATCTTGAGGTCCTGCTCTGCAGAAAGTGCGGGCTGATCCGTTCTGCCGATGTTTTTGATGCGCAATCGAATGCCGGCTATTACAGGCATGAGTACAGGGAAATACTCAGCGGCGGCAGAAACGTTGTTGAGGAATTCTTTGCCTCACAACTCGATCGCGGAACCAGCTTCATCGACATACTCAACAGGTCAAGGGTAATCCAAGAGATTGAATCGGTCGTGGAGATAGGCTGTGGCAGCGGCGGAGTCCTTTATCCATTTCACTCAATGGGCAAGAAAGTTTCTGGCTATGACTACGACAATGACTATCTCGAATATGGCAGAAGCAAAGGGATGGAGATGGTGTGCTTGGGGGAGAACTCTAGTTCAATTCCGCAAACCGCGCCTGACCTATTGATACTTTCGCATGTCGTCGAACATTTCTTAGAGCCAAAAAGAGAGTTAACGGAACATATAGAAAGAGTTAAGCCAGGCAAATATCTGCTAATAGAGGTTCCCGGGGTATTTTGTTCATCGACCAAGGGAAAACTTCACGGCTACCCGGTTAGATATTTTCAATTCGCGCACGTAATTCAGTTTTTTTACCGTGAATATCTGGAAATATTTTACAAAGCATTTGGGTTGGAAATTATTTATGGTGATGAAACGGCCACATTTGTCCTTAAGAAACCGTTGCATTGGCAACCGATCGTGCCCGGTGACATTTTTAGCGATGAGTTGAGCAGGTATCCGGCATTAATTGATGCATATTTGAAGGAAACGTTTTTTGACTATTGTTATCGCCCCGATCGGGAAAACATGATTTGGTTTTGTACCGCCATGCTCGAGCGGATTGGCTTAAGAAGAACGATAAAGAAGTTGCTGCATCGATAGTGTTATGGAGCTCGATACCAGCGAAAAGTTGTTTAGCGATAACGACGAGTTCCTGGTTCGCGGCGCATTGACCACGCCTTTCATGGCACACTCAGGTAACATGTCAGCCGGTATGTAGTGCTTTTTCGTAGCGGATTCAGGTGAATCATATGGGCGTCCTGCGGCTGGCGACAGCTCCACTCATTTATCCTCTCAAGGCCTTATTACGCACCCTGCCGGTGAGCGTGGGCGAACCCATCGCCTTCGAGACAAAATCATTTCTAGGCCGGCTCTTCGCGCGGCGTCTTCGACTTGACTCGGCCCGGCCGAACTACCTAAATCTCGGCGCCGCTGACGATCGCTTTGAAAACTACGTGGCCATGGATTTTTTCTCGAGGAATGCCGGCTACGGCGCCGACCTCCGATATCCTCTACTCATCGACAATTCAGTGTTTGAAGGGATCTTCACCGAGCACACCCTGGAACATCTTACCTACGCAGAGGTGGCACGAGTGCTCGCGGAATGTCTACGGATACTAAAGCCCAGCGGCAGGATTCGCATTATCGTGCCGGACATGGCACTTTTTGCGGAGAACTATGCAAGGAAAAATGATGCTTGGTTCCGAGCATGGGAGCAAGCGGTTCTGGAGCCGCGCGGTAGGCGCATGATTTCGCATATGGAAGCGCTCAGCTTTGTGACCCAGGAATACGGCCATCGTTCGGCATGGGATATGGATACTATGGAGAAATTCCTGGCACGCGCGGGCTTTATCGATATCCGTAAATGTGCGCTGCGAGAGGGAGCCGATCTCCACCTTCTCCGGGACAAGGAGGATTCTGATCGAGTCATAATTTCGCTATATGTCGAAGCGCGCAAGCCCGATCCTGCGCTCCCTAACGGGCAACCCGCGGGGCAACAATCTTGAAGCACGTCCTCGCTATAATTCCAGCTCGCGGGGGATCAAAGGGAATTAAAAGAAAAAACTTGGTGCCGCTGGCAGGGAAACCGCTCCTCGTGCACTCCATCGAACATGCTCGCGCATCTCCGTGCGTGACTCGGGTCTTGGTTTCTACCGAGGATTCTGAGATTGCAGAGGTGGCGCGCGAAGCTGGTGCCGAGGTCCCGTTCATGCGCCCTATCATTCTCGCGGGGGATACGGTACTCGATTTGCCCGTATTTAAGCATGTTCTCGATACGCTAATGGAGCGTGAGAGCTACTCGCCGGATCTGGTCGTCCACCTGCGGCCGACCACGCCGCTGCGCAAAGATGGCTGGATCGACGATGCCGTCGAACGGCTTTCGGCCAATCCACTCGCCGACTCCATCCGCTCCGTATCGGCGCCGGCGCAGCATCCGTATCGGGTCTTTCGGATTGGCGGCGATGGTTTCCTGGACGCGATCATGGGGCATGAGCACCCGACGCCGTATCTGTTGTGGCGCCAGGATTTGCCGGCCATGTATTATTATAATTGTGTTATCGACGTTACTCGGCCGACAACAATTCACAAAATGAATTCAATGACCGGAGACCGGATCTTGCCTTTTATCATGGAGCCCGATGAAGTCATCGATATTGACTCTCCGCGCGATCTGGCTATCGCGCGAATGCTCATGGAAGGTGTAAATTGAACGTGCTCATTGTCGGCGCAGGAATGTATGTGACCGGTCGCGGCACGTTCGGACTTGGCACTGTATTGCCGGCGCTCGCGCAAATATCCCGCCATTTGGCAGTTGGAAAGGTCACCATAGTGGCGACGCAGCGCGAGAACGCCGAAGTAGTCAATCGAGTCGCGGCGCAGATTAATCAGGCGCTCGGAACTTCGCTCCAGGTCGAATATCGCACTGTCGGTGGTTCGCTAATTGATACCATCCGCGATCTATCAATCGACTGCGCCGTAGTTTGCGTGCCGGATCATCTCCACTTCGAGGTTGCCGACGCGTTGATGCGTCGAAATATCCATTGTTTGATTGTGAAACCGCTAACGCCGACACTCGCAGAGGCTCGATCACTGCTAAACCTGCAGCATAGTAGAGATCTGCATTGCGCGGTCGAATTCCATAAGCGCTTCGACGAGCAGAATCTTCTGGTGCGCAAGGTCCTCCGGGAGGGGCGGTTGGGCCGGCCGCTGTATATGGTGGTGAGCTACAGCCAGAGGATTAGTATTCCGCTGGAAACTTTTAGAAATTGGGCGTCACGCACAAATATTTTCCAATATCTTGGCGTTCATTACGCCGATCTGATCTATTTTCTAACGGGGCTAACCCCTGTCCGAGTTTCCGCGGTGGGAATCCGGGGTGTTCTCGATTCGCGCGGCGTCAATACTTGGGATTCGGTACACGCGACCATAATTTGGCGTGACGCACGTGTGCAAGACGAAATGGTTGCTCAGCTAGCGATCGGCTGGGTCGACCCGATAACAACCAGCGCCCTCTCGGATCAGAAGTTTCTGCTGGTCGGCAGCGAAGGCCGGATGGACGTCGAGCAAAAAGACCGCGGCGTAAACCTGGTGACTCAAACAGGGGGTATCGAGACGATCAATCCCTATTTCTCAATGCTATTGGAGGACGCTGACGGATCCCAAGTCTTTCAGGGCTACGGATTCAAGAGTATAGTGCGGTTTATTCTTGATGTTGACGACGTCGTCGCTAGTCGCACTTCACCCAAAAAACTGGAAGCGCTGCGGCCGTCGCTCCTGCAATCATTGGTTTCCACAGCGATCGTCGAGGCAGTAAATCAAAGCCTTGCCTCCGGAGGAGTATGGGTTAATGTCAGTAACTCGTCTTGATGCCAAACTACTAGAGCCGATATTCGTTCGGCATCTGGACGCAGCCGGCGTTGATCACGAGTCGGTCGGTCACGTGGTAGCGTCGTTACTTCAGACGTCGCTCAGAGGGGTTGATTCCCACGGCATACAACTATTCCCACACTATGTTCGAGCTTCTCGGGCGGGACGAATCAACGTAGCCCCGCGAGTTAGGATTGAGAACACCGGAAATTCGACTGCTGTTCTTGACGCTGATCACGCGTTTGGTCACCGCGCTGGCGCGAACGCCATCGATCTTGCCATCGAAATTGCACAAAAGGCGGGGGCGGGCATCGTAAGCGTACGACACTCGACTCATTTCGGTGCGGCGGCGTACTTCGCTTTGCGTGCGGCCGAACGGGGAATGCTTGGATTCGCGTTTACGAACGCGGACTCCCTGGTCAAAGCCTTCAATGCCCGCACCCCAGTGTTCGGCACGAATCCGATTTGCGTTACCGCACCGCTTGAGCATGAGGGACCACTTTGCCTCGACATGGCAACCTCCATCGTCTCGTGGAATAAGATCCGAGGCCGGCTGGGCAGCGGCGAGGATTTGCCGCTGGATTGGGCTTGCGATGCAGCAGGAGATCCGACCAAGGACGCAGCGCTTGCAAGATCGCTCAACGCGGCTGGCGGGTACAAGGGCTTTGGGCTTGGTATGATAGTCGAAGTGCTATGTGGTCTTCTGGCTCGTGGCCCTATAGCAACTGAAATCCTGCCGATGTACGGCGCACCCATCCACGCACGTCGATCCATCAGTCATTTTCTCATGGCAATTGATATAAGTCGTTTTGTTGATGTCAGGTTGTTTCGAAGTCGGCTTCAGGCACTCGTTGCTCAGATACGTGCGATGCCAGCGACCACCGATTCCGTAATGGTGCCGGGTGACCCCGAGAAGAAAGCTTTTTCCGAGCGCTCGTCGACCGGCATTCCTGTTACACAAACAGTCTTTGACTCGCTTTGTGAAATCGGTGAGGATTTTCGACAGGCAGTTTGCCGTTGACTCGACTCGTTGACGTAGTCAATTTTAACGCGGATGCGTCCTGCATGGCCGCCGGCGAGTGGCTGGCAATTCTGGAGGGCGGCGAACGCTCTCGCCTTTGCCAATGGCTTGGGATCTTCGTGGAGTTGCGGCGGCCGGTGGTTCTCGGCTTCATCGGCGGCGCGATTGCCGATATGGCAGCATTCAACCCAGAGGCGATTGCTCTGATCAATGCCAATCCGAACGTGTTCGACTTGGTGCAGCGACCCTTCTCCCACGATGTTGGGTTACTCCGCAGTAGGCGCGGATTCATCCGGAACTTGGATCTTGGACGCGCGACCGCCCGCCGGGAATTCCGTGATGCGGACGAGTTCTTCCTTCCCCCGGAATTCATGTTATCTAACTCCCAGGTGAAGAATCTCTCTGACAACGGGTCGGCTGGGACATTTCTTAATTCGACGCGCTTCAAGGAAGAGATCCGTCAGCAGCTGCCGAAGATTCCGTTCATTCTCGAGGGCGTTCTCGGATCGCAGCTGCCGTGCATCCCATTTGAAGGCACACTCACCCCAGCCTATCTTGATGCCCTGCATACCTTCAATTCTGCGCCGTGGGCCGAGGCCGTTCGGTCCGCAGGCACGACGCACGTCTTCATGTGGCGCGATGGTGAGAGCTGCTTTCTCGTTCCCGACGGCATCGAACGTGAACGCCACTGGCTAGCCGGGGAACCATCGGACATCCGACGTGAGACGCTGCGCAGCGCGCTCACTGACCTTCATTTTGCATCTTCGGACGAACTTCCTGCCGATGCCTTACGTTCCTATCCGGTGCACTCGTTCTCCGCCTGGTTCAAGGAGTTTCGGATGTTGGGCTTCCTAGACCGATTGGAGCGAATCGAGGCGAGACTAGACTCGCTGTCCCAGGATCTTCTCGTCGTTTGGCTGCAGGCGATAAACTCCGACATTTTGTCCGCTGTAGAAAAGGACTCGCCGGTTGTCTCACTGCTATCGCTGCCCGGCCGCAGACAGACCAAGACGCTCCACACAATCTGGCGAAGCGATCGTGGTTTTGAGGGAGAGGACTATCTCGCGTTGCTTGAGGCGGCGCTCGAATCGCCGGACGCACTCGATTACATATGGACGTCGACTAAACCCCATTTTCGAAAGCTGCGCGCCCGCGTCGAGTACGTTCGACGACTCGAGGACGGGACTGCGATCGCGACGTGAACGCCAAACAAAGACTACGCATTGCTGCCGACTGGTGCGTTGGCCCACGACTCCAGGAAGCGCTGCTTGACATCTGGGGTAGGATGTCGGATCCAATCTTCACCGAAAACGTTCCTCTTAACGGACGACATGCCGATGAACGCCGCTGTTTTGTAATCGGCAATGGCCCGTCGCTGAAAGGCATGGATCTGAAGCCTCTCGCAGAAGACTATACGATCGCGGCAAATAGCTTTTACATGCACCCTGACGCGAGCGCAATGGGTCTAGACTATCTTTGCATCAATGACCCGCACTTCATGAAAGATGAGCCTCGGGCTATAGCCTGGCACGGTACGATTGCCGAAAAGCTCCCGACAGCAACCTTGCTGCTGAACGAAGCGGCTCGCCCACTCGTGCAACGTCACCATCTGTATTCGGGGCAAGACGTACACTACGTAAAACGGGGACGATGGACACACCGCGCTTCCACTGTAAATCTCGACCTGAGCAGACCGCTCAACATCGGGATGACGACCGGAAGCTCGATCGCTATCCCGCTCGCTCTGAGCCTGGGTTTCCAGGAGATCTACCTAATCGGTTTCGACTGCAACTGGTTGGCCGATACGTCCGCTAGCTACCATTTCTATCAGACTCATGAGTATTTTCCGGAGTTTGACTCCGTCGAAAAGGACAATCGTGGTTTCCGCTACGAGGACGAGCTTCGAACAAATTTGAGAGAATTTGAGAGTCACCGCCTCCTGCGACAGAGAGCGGAGCAACTGGGTGTGCGCATCCTGAACGCAACTGCTGGCGGGCTACTCGATGTGTACGAGCGCAGAAGCTACGTTGATCTTCTGGTGCGGTAGCACGCAAACCCAAGGGTGCTGCGTAACCGGCTGAAGACTAATGTGACGGAACACGTTTCTCAATAGTTTTGCCGAAAGCCATCCCCGGTCTTTCAATGAGGTAATGCAGCGTCAACGTTGAACCAACAACGGCAAAAATTGCCGCCAGCGCTTTTGTATGCGAGTGCCCGGTTGGGATTTGGTACAGGTAATCTAGCGGAAACGCGTGGCATAAATAGGCCGAATAAGAGACTGTCGCAACGTATATAACGGGCCGTGGAACAGAAAACCCTAAGTGATTTCCTCCACGAAGAACAAAAATTAAGCCAGCCGTAATAGCACTCGCGATACTGGACTCAATTGGCCAAGTCGATCCTTCGCTCGGTACAAAAACGGCGAGTAAGCACAATACAGATGCAGCGCCTAGAAGATAATATCTCGCAGACAGGGGATTGCTTGTTCGGGGTGTCTTGTTGAAAACTGCGGTCGCGGCTGCCTCGTTGTGATCGCTCTGTGATAGGAGGCAAGCGACCAGAACGCCGTATAGGAGCCCGTCCATCCAAAAAGACAGCGCAAAAATGGAATTGGTTAAAACTAAATTACGATACAGGCAGTACGCCTTAACTACATACGAAATTAAGATCAAGAGCCAAATTATTTTTATGGAGTTCTGAACGAGGTGGACGCCATTTTTTATCACAAAACGAGATCTGAGAACGAGCGGAACTAAAATGTAGAACGTAACTTCAATTTGAATCGTCCAAAATATTCCGACTCCCATGTTTATCGGTTGTTCTGGCATCCTAATGAATAGCGCTAGGTCAGTCAGGGATTCTTTGAATGCAGGGAAATACTTTAGGCCAATGTAGTAACTTAATAAGTACTGAACGATTAGGATAGTTATGAACGCAGGGTAAATCTTGAAAAATCTTCTTACAAAGAACGCAGTTACGCTAACATCGCGTTTCATAAGAATGGTTGCAATTAAGAATCCACTTAGTACAAAAAATATCGAAACGCCAATACTTCCACCCGGAAGCAACCGATTCGCGTAGTGAGTAATAACGACAAATGTGATGGCAAGCGCCCTGAGTCCGTCAAGCAGCTCAAATCGTTTCATCGGGCGACGTTCCCTTTCTTAAAGCTCACTGATTGAATACTACAACCAACGGTGGCCGGCAGCTCGCTAGCTTTCAGTAGTCGCTCGGAAATCCGCACGCGAACGTTGATCGTTGTTGGAGCCGACGCGAGGCGCACTTCCCCGAGAACACCAACGCAACTCTTGTGTCGGAGCTTGCCCGGCCCCGAACTTGCATTTCACCAATACGCCCCGAGTCGCAGCACTGAGGTCGAGCCGCTGATTTGCACGACCGCGGTAGAGAGTTCCACAACGCTACAGCGAAGCACGATAAAATGGGACTCTAGGCGGCCATGACGCCGACAAGCTGGCGTCGCGGACAGTTTGATGAAGCGGTACGTAGAATGACCAATACCCTGCCGAGGCGGCCGAGGCTTGGAAAGACTCTCAGCCCGCCTTAGCGATATGGGCCAAATTGACCTGAAGCGCAATAGCCTCTCATGGTGTGTGGTAGCTTCCAGGGAAGAGGGTTTGGGGCACTGCCTCGAAATACGCGAAATAACCTTTGCGTTTTATCCTTGAAACGGGGAGTGGGCGAGTTGCAGCATACTTCGTACCGCGCGTTGCCGTCGCCTCACAGCTCATGGAATTTACGTTAGGCGGATCTGTGTGGTCAGTGACGCGCCCTGAGACATTCACCAGGTGATCATGGTGCAATACGAACCCGAACGAGCATGATGAAAAGCTTTCCGGGGTTCTGGAGGGCATTTGAACGTGAGAAAATCGTTACTAAAACGAATGGTTAAACTCCTGGCTCCCAGATGGCTTATGGATAAGTATTACCAAATAAGCGGCAAGGCAATCCGTTTTCTTGGCACTTATCCGGATTGGCAGGCCGCAAAACACGCGGCCAGTGGATACGACGCGGTCGAAATTTTGCAACAAACAATAGAGAAAACGCAGTTAGTACTATCAGGGAAAGCCGCTTTCGAGCGAGATGCCGTCGCTTTTGATGAGCCATCTTATCCATACCCGTTACTTGCTCTGCTATTACGCGCGGCAATTGAGAATGATAATAAGCTGAATATCCTGGATTTTGGCGGTTCGCTAGGCAGTTCCTATTACCAATGCAGAAGTTTCTTACGACGCGTGAGCGATTTAAAATGGTGCGTAGTTGAGCAGAGGCATTTTGTCGATGCGGGCAACACTCTTTTTGCTACAGATGTACTGAGCTTCCATAATTCTATCGCGGAGGTCAAACATCCGCCCAACGTTGTTTTGTTTTCCTCGGTACTTCAATACCTGCCTGAGCCGTATGCGATCCTAGAACAAGCAATCGGCAGTCAGCCGGATTACATCCTAATTGACAGAACGCCTTTTGTTGATGAGGGCGATTCTGTCTTAAGTTTGCAAAAAGTACCCAAGAATATTGTGGAAGCTTGCTACGCTGTGTGGCTATTCAACGAGAGAAAATTCAAAGAGATCTTTCGGCAAAGATACGCTGAAATCGCAACATTTGACGCTATAGATGGCACAATTGGATATGGTCGGCTAAAGGCGAATTTTAAGGGCATTATGCTTAAGAGAATAGACGACAAAAAGCTGGGCCGTCAGTTGTGAAGAATTATCTTGCCCAAAAATTAACAAACGTTCTAAATGCATTGGGCGTGGGTGAGCTTAGGCAGCAAATGCTTCAGGCAAAAATGCTTTCAGCTAAGGCATGCATCAATCAAATGAAAATGATGCCGCCAGTGAAAAACTTGGCTGAAGCCGAATTCAAGGTTTCCTCACAATTTGGCGATGATGGCATACTGCAATATCTCATTCATCATCTAAAAATTCCCCAGTTATCACGAATATTTATCGAGTTCGGAGTTGAAAACTATGAGGAATCCAATACACGTTTTTTGCTGATGAATGATAACTGGCGCGGGTTGATTATGGACGGTGCGGAAAGCAACATACTATTTGTGCGCAGCAGCGAGTATTTTTGGAAGTATGACCTCACCGCAAGAGCAGCATTTATAGATGCGGAAAATATCAATGAGTTAATTTCCGACGCTGGCTTTGCCAGAGAGATTGGCATTTTGAGTGTAGATATCGACGGAAATGACTATTGGGTGTGGGAGAAAATCGACGTCGTTAATCCGATTATTGTAGTCGTAGAGTATAATGGAACATTCGGTTCGCGATACCCGGTTAGCGTGCCTTACAGCCCAGCTTTCAGGCGCACACAGGCGCATTTTTCCAATCTATATTGGGGTTGTTCGTTGGCAGCGCTTGATCATTTAGCCATCAAGAAGGGTTATACCTTTGCGGGGTGTAATAGCGCGGGCAACAACGCCTACTTTGTTCGTAATGACTATCTTAATCCCAGTATTCCCAAGCCTGGATTGGCTGAAGGCTTTGTAGAATCCAAATTCAAAGAATCGAGAAACGCGGAAGGTTTGCTGACCTTTTTGACGGGGGCGAAGCGATTGAGGGAGATTCGTGATTTGCCGCTAGTCAACGTCGTGACTGGCGAGTCAGGTCCAATAAGCCAGCTATATTCAGGAGAGACATATGATTGAAGTTATAGAGTATCAGGGGACTAGATACGCTGAGGTGATTCGCCGGGATGTCAGGGTGGAAAAAACCCGGTTCTTTTCTCCGGCAGAGTCATCTTTCCAATTTGGCTTGCTGGCCCATGAAAAGGGTTATCGAGAGCCACCACATTATCATCGGGAGTTCGAGCGTTCGGTAAGTGATTTGCAACAAATGTTCGTGGTACAGCGCGGTGTAGTGGGAGTACAGCTGTTTGATGATGAAGGTGGCCTATTGAAGGAAGTTATCCTGAATTCCGGAGATGCGATTGTGCTAATACATGGCGCCCATGCCATCCGGGTAATTGAAGACATGCAATGCATTAGCGTCAAGCAAGGACCGTTCTTGGGGGATAGTTACGATAAAGTTCTCATTGAGCCAAAAACATGATTCCAGTATCTGAACCAATAATTGGCGAGGAAGAAATAGAGTTCGTTACCGATGCGTTAAGAAAAGGGGAACTTTCCGGAACCTTTGGCCATTACCTGGAAGGTTTCGAGAAAGAGTTTTCAGCTTATACCGGGTGCAAGTACGGGGTCGCGGTAAGTAGCGGTACTACCGCCTTACACCTGGCGGTGGCCGCGGCAGGTATCGGTCCTGGTGACGAAGTGATCGTGAGTAGCAGCACCAATATTGCAACTGCACTGGGCGTAGTACATAACGGGGCCATTCCCGTGCCGGTAGATTGTGAGGAACAGACCTGGAATCTTGATGCCGGTCTAATCGAATCACTGATAACCCCGAACACAAAAGCAATTATCCCGGTTCACTTGTTTGGACATCCCGTAGATATGGACGTATTGATGAAGATTGCCAAAAAGCACAATCTCATTGTCATCGAAGATTGTGCGGAATCTCACGGTGCGACATGTAGGGGAAAAATGACCGGCAGTTTTGGCGATATGGCGTGCTTTAGCTTCTATGCTAATAAAGTGATTACTACAGGCGAAGGCGGAATGGTGGTGACCAGTGATGCAGATCTTTATGCGAAGTTGAAATTGCTGCGGAATTTAGCTTTTACGGAACCGCGTTTTCGTCATGAAGAAGCCGGCTATAATTTTCGTATGACCGGGTATCAAGCGGCAATGGGGCTGGCGCAGCTGCGGAAGATTGATCGGATTATCAATGAGAAGAGAAGGGTTGCACATACGTATAACAAGTGCCTCTCTGGTATTACGGGACTTCAGCTTCCCACGGAACGCGATTGGGCAAAAAATGTGTACTGGATGTATGCCGTCGTCGTTAATCCAGAATTTGGTATGACCCGTAACGAATTGGCAAAACGCCTCAAAGCGCAAGGTGTAGACACGCGTACATTCTTCTGCTCGATGAGTGATCAGCCGTGTTTGCAGAAAATAGAGGGGTTTAAGCATATCCCCACTCCCGTGGCGAGTCGTATCTGGGAAACAGGCTTTTATCTCCCATCAACATATACCTTAAGCGAAGTTGATATTCGATTTGTGGCAGATTCGATCAGAAAAATTCAAAAAATCAGCTGACGGATTGTGCGTATAGGAGCCTATTTCGGTAACACGAAACCCGAAGTCGGTGGAGGCTTTACTTTTCAAGATGAGATTTTACGAGCGCTTGTGAGACAAGCTGTTAATGCACCACAACATGATTTTTTTGTACTTGGAACTTCATCTAGTCTAAATGACTACATATCCTCGCTGCGGCCATCGAGTAATCTAAGCTTTCTACTCTCGAAGGACCCCGATCTCTTTGATCGCGCCAATGAATGGCTAAAAAGAGGTTTTTTAATCTTGAGCAAGGTTTTGAAAAGCCAAGGTCCACTGGAAGTATTAGCAAAGAAGAATAAATTGGATTTGGTTTGGTTTATCGCCGGCGGGTGATTCGAGACTCTGGATACCCCCTATATTGCGACCGTTTGGGATTTGCAGCATAGATTGCAGCCATGGTTTCCAGAAGTAAGTGCCGATGGAATTTGGGCGGCAAGAGAGACGCAATACCGCTATTTCTTGATGCGTGCTTCGTTCGTAATCGTAGGTACGGAAGCCGGGCGTGATGAAGTGCAATTGTTCTATCAAGTTCCAAGATTCCGAATTTATAAATTGCCCCACCCGACTCCATTCCTTGCAATGAAGAAAGAGAATGCCATTGAGGTTGATATTTGCGAAAAATATGGTATCCCAAGGAATTATATTTTTTACCCGGCTCAATTTTGGCCCCATAAGAATCACATTAACCTCTTACATGCCATAAAGATTGTCCAAGAAAAACATGGGATTGAATTGCCCCTTGTCTTGATTGGCGCAGACAAAGGCAACGCGCCCTACATTCGGCAAATGGCGCACCATCTAGGCTTAGAAAAACGAATATACCTGCTGGGTTTTGTACCTCAGACTGATCTATATGATCTTTACAAAAACGCCTCCATGCTTGCTTATGTGAGTCTGTGCGGACCGGAAAACTTACCACCACTGGAAGCATTTGCTATCGGCTGTCCGGTATTGGCTTCTGAAGTATCAGGCAGCAGTGAACAGTTCGGTGACGCGACGCTATTTTGTGACCCTAAGAGCCCACAAGATATAGCAGATAAAATTTATCAAATCTGTTCGGATAACAATCTTAGAGAACAACTTATCAGTAAGGGGTATTTGCGAGCTGCGTCATGGACCGCGGATGATTTTGTAAATGGTGTTTTTAAAATTGCAGATGAGTTTAGCGCGATAAGAAGAAATTGGTCGAGCTCTGAATAAGCAATTCGTTCTACCGATTTGGTAGACGCTTGCCCGGTCTGCCGCGCTGAACGTCAACGCCGCGCCGTCACGTGAAGCCTCGAGTGCGTCGCTGGACCTTTCCGCTTGTGCTTGAACGCGGTCGGCAAGCGACTAGGTAACTATATTTTCCCGCTCGTCCTTACGTTGCTAGGTCTGCATATCCAATGATTGCAACTTGAGGATTTGCGGCGAAGACAATTTCCATGCGCGTGTAAAGTTTTGTTAAGAGCGTTGCCCAAGATGAAAACTTAACCAAGAATTCTCTGTCCGCGCCGGCTTGTTTGCGCGCGCGTCAACCTCGGGACCTGTCGGTCGTTTTATTACGGAGTGGGACTGAGGCACTACGTATGACCGATTTTTGGGGTCGGAATCGACATTGTTACCGCAGGATAGTGGGCAGTAACATGAGGAATTTGGCGGTCACCTTTTCTCTTATATTATTCCTCGCCGCCTGCAGCTCCGGAGGCAATCCCAGCCAGTCCAACACGCCGGGTCAAGGTTCGGCGGTAACGTCAGAGGCCGTGTTGCAGACAAACGTTCAGGTTAACGTCGAGCCTGCCTTGACTCCGAACTTTCAGCCATCTATCCACGACTATGTCGTCAACTGCAACTCAAGTCCATCGGTCCAGTTTACTGCGCAGATCAGTCCCGGGATGGAGACAATGGTCAATGGAGTGCCAGTTGGAGCCTTGGGGCTAAGCGCGCAAGCCACGATTCCGCTCGTCGCCGGTCAGCGATTTACCTTTGGTTTTCGGCAATTGCCAATCGCTCACCCTCGCTACGACCCTCCGTCCGAATACTCGGTGCGCTGCCTACCCACTGGATTTCCTCCGATCTCAACATTAGTAGCCGGGGTCTCCCAGGCGCAATGGTATGTCTTCTCCCCCGGGATCAACGACTATCCGCCGCCCTTTTACGTGATTGTAGCCGATACCAACGGTACGCCAGTTTGGTGGATGGCGCAGGCCGGCGGCGCCACCCCGTTTGACGCAAAGATAATTGGTCAAAATATGATTGTCTGGACTTACGGCGACGGGGACTTCGTGTTCCGGTCATTTAGTGGCGAGGTGTTGAACGTCCTCGGCCCCGATCTGGATTTGCACGACCTGCAACCGACGCCCGCGGGAACATATCTTGTCATCCGCGATGTACCGCGCGTCTGCCCACCCGACTGTGCAGATATGTCGCCGTGGGGTGGAAGCGCTCAAGCTGCAGTCATCGACGCTGAGATCCTAGAAATGGATTCGCACAGCAATGTGATATGGACGTGGCGGACTCGCGACCACATCGATCTAAGTGAAACCGGCACGCAACCTTGGTTTCCTGGTGTGGGTAACGACATCATTCACATGAATGCAGTAGAGCCCGACGGGGACGACGCGCTACTCTTTTCGGCGCGGCACCTGGATGCGGTTTACCACATCAACAAGCGTTTAGGGACCATCGACTGGAAATTGGGCGGCTCGGCTCGTGGGGAATCGTTGACGGTGATCGGCGATACGCGCCCGACCGCGATCGGCGCCAGCGGACAAGTTTTGAGTGGTCAGCACGATGTTAGGTTACTAGCGGATCGCACAGTCACGGTCCATGACAACGGCACCGATGCACACCGCCCTCCCTTCGCCATGCGCTACGTTATTGATGAGGTTGCTCGGACCTCGGAAGTCGTCGAGGCCATTCAAGACCCGCGAGCCACCTTCTCGCTCTGTTGCGGTTCGGCGCGCCGACTGCCCGGCGGTAACTGGTTGATGCAGTGGGGCGAGAATCCTTACCTGACCGAACTCGATCCCTCGGGGAATCCAGTCGTAACGATTTCCTATAACCTGGGAGCCACATTCTCGTACCGGGCAGTGCCTGTTTTGCCTGGCGTGGTTAACGCGGCTCAGTTGCGCCAGGGCATGGACGCGATGGCGCCGGCCATTCCGAGCGAGGTGCCAAGCGCGTCAAAGAGCAATTGAAGTTACACTCACGAGCGGGGCTCACGCATAAACCAGTGAACCATTTCTGCAATACCTACTCGCAACGCTTGGGTTGGTTGCCATCCCAAGGTGGCGCGTGCAAAACTTGAATCCACTCGCAAGTTTGTTGTCAAGCGTTCCAACTCGGCTTTTTTGCCCAGGACAACTGCTGTCGCGTGCAGGATCGACAGCGGACATCGAAATATTCGTGCTCGCTTACCCATTGCGGTAGCAATTATCTGCAATAATTCCGGCGTTGAAACGTCCTCTCCGTCAGCGATATTAAACGTCCGGCCATTCGCGGCGGGATGAAAAGCACACGAAATCAGAAAATCGCAGAGGTTGTGTACGCCGACATAGCTGCGGCAATTTTGTATGGCACTAAACGGAAGCGGGATGCCGCTCGCTACCAAACGAAGAAGACGAAGGAAGTTTCCCTTTACGTGTGGGCCATAGACCAGCGGAGGCCGCACCACAACAATTTGTAGACCGGAATTCTTGGCGACAGAATGAAGCCCCTGTTCTGCTTGCCACTTCGAAACTGCATACGGTCCTTTCGGCGAAGGCTCGTCGTCTTCATTGAACATTCGACCGCCGCTGGTGTTGCCGAGCACCCCTATCGAACTCACGAACACGAATCGCGCCACACCAACGCTGGCTGCCATTTCCGCAATGGACAGGGTTCCATTGAGATTTACTTTGCGGAACTCGCCAAGAGGATCGTTGTGGAGCTCGTCTATTACGTGCGCGCGACCGGCCAAATGAATCACTGCATGTGAATCTCTCATCGCTGATTCAAGCGATGAACTAATAAGATGCCGATCGCCGAGAACCGCATGCTCCCTTGCCACAGGGATCACTCGATGACCGGCGGTACTTAGCATTGCAGTCAACGATCTGCCTACGAAACCATCAGAACCTGTCACTACTACTATGGACATTGGTATTCGGTGTCAATCGAGGGAAGTGCCGCTGAAGTAGATAGAATGCCATAATTCAGCTTTAGTAGGCGGCACAGCAAACCGATCATGAGTCTTTCCGTCAATTCACCTGCAATCCCAGCGGATCCTACCCGCAAGATCCATGACCCCGTCCCTCGCGTTGCGGTATTGCTCGCGACATACAATGGAATTAACTACATTAATAGTCAGGTCGAAAGCCTGTTGAGACAAGTTTCCTGTGACGTGAATGTTTGGGTGAGCGATGACCAATCGACCGACGGCACCTGGGAGTGGTTGTGCGAGAGGTGCAGTGTCGAGCCACGGGTATTACTACTTCCCAGGATAGGGCGCTTTGGCAACGCTGCCCGAAATTTCTACAGACTCCTGCGCGAAGTGGATTTTTCGGCATATCACTACGTGGCCCTGTCCGATCAGGATGACATCTGGTTTACAGAGAAATTGGCTTTGAGCATACAACAGCTACGCGAACATAAAGCAGCGGCTGTCTCATCGAATGTAATCGCTCTGTGGCCAACCGGCAGGAAGAAACTCATTCAGAAAGCCCAGCAGCAGCGAAGGCTGGACTTTCTCTTTGAATCCGCTGGTCCCGGATGCACATATGTGATTACGGCCGAGTGTGTTGCGAGCTTCGGGCGATTCCTGACGAACAATCGGGATGAGGTGGAGGCAATTCAATTCCATGATTGGATGCTCTACGCCTGGGCTCGTTCGCACGGATTCGTGTGGCATATCGAGCGGCGTCCGACAATGCTCTACCGGCAGCACGACAAAAATGAGTACGGTGCAAACAGCGGGTGGAATGCATTGGGACGGAGAATTGCTCAGGTTCGCTCCGGCTGGTATCGAGACGAGATACTCAAGATCTCACGACTCATTCGCCAGGGCTCGTCGTTCACTGCCGAATGTGCTGCGACGATACGTTTGGTGGAAGAGCACACGATAATGTCTAGGGCCATGCTTGCCACGAAAGTTTATGAGCTGCGGCGAAAGGTCAACGATCGTGCTTGGCTGGTTCTGGCGTGCCTGCTCGGAGGGATCTAACTGAAGCGCGCGCTAGATCTGATGTTGGTCATATGCGCCACAGCTTTACTGGCCGTGCCAACTATATTGATTGCCCTGCTCGTGCGGATGACTTCCGCGGGGCCGGTTCTTTATTGGTCGGATAGAGTGGGTAAAGATAATAGGATTTTTAGGATGCCCAAGTTCCGCAGTATGAGTACCAGCACACCCGCCATCGCCACACATTTATTGCAAGATCCAGATGCCTATGTAACGCGAGTCGGGCGCTTTCTGCGAAAGACGAGTTTGGATGAGCTTCCACAGCTGTGGAGTATCCTAAAGGGCGATATGAGCTTCGTTGGACCACGTCCTGCGCTATTTAACCAGGTTGACTTGATCAGTCTGCGAACGCAGTGTGGCGTGCACGAGTTGGTGCCCGGACTGACAGGCTGGGCGCAAGTAACTGGGCGCGATGAATTGCCGATTCCTCAAAAGGTACAGCGCGATCTCGAGTATCTGAAGCGACAATCCTTCTGGTTTGATCTTCATATCCTATTATTGACGGCCATCAAAGTCTTGCGACGCGATGGCGTGTCTCACTAGAGTCGATCGGATCGGCAGGCTTGACCTGACGGTGCTGACCTCTCCAGTCACTTACGGATGCTCCAGATGTCACGGACGCCAGATTACAAAATTTACAAAACTGAAAGATGCCTCTTCTGTCTCGCGCTTGCAAAAAACGTGCGCTGAGTTGTGCGGGTTGTTCCTAGCTGGCGAGTGCTTGGCCAAATAGCGTTAATGACTGGAGTTACCGGCAAATAGGGTGTGCCTATCTTCCCGTGCTTCTGCTAGCTATTGGGTACACGGTAAATGGCGTCAAACGCCGGGCGTCCTCTACCGACCGAATCTTTATGCTCAGAAACTAGGACACGTCGGAAATTATCAATAATGGCTGGAGCTAGGATGGTGACGGTCCGCCAGCTGGCGGAAGTGGTTGTCGGCGATTGGCTACAGTGGTGGTTTAGTTTTGATTTGGCGATCTAGGGTTTCCCTTAAGGCGGGTATCGAATGCACGTGACGCGTGGTTGATGGAAAACTCTTTCGATGAGCGATTCTTACGCGTCCGCTTTGTCAACCAGAGTCGTGATTGGGCGTTGCTGCTTAAGTACTCGTAATCTTTCGATCTTGGTGTTTTATTGTTGGTTAGTTCGGTACACTGTGCGTGAGGGAGTATTTGTCGTCTTAGAAGCTGAATTAAGAGTAAGACGAGCTTCAATGATGACACGGCTACGGGAGCAGGGTCACGGAGGTTCATTTGGATCCCAAGTTGATGCTGAAAGGCGGAGATCTTGCGCGGAAGACAGTGGAATTGCCGCGACCCTTGAAGCGCTTGATATCGATTTGCACCGACTGTCTCATGATTCCACTAGCGCTGTGGACTGCCATCAGTCTAAAGGCCGGTTATCCCGTATTTGATTGGAACGAATGGCCCGCCTTTCTCGCGGTCGTTCTCGTCAGCCTTCCCATATTCATGCGCGCGGGACTCTATCGTGCGGTGATCCGCTTTTTGGGACACCAGGCCGTTTTTGCGGTTGCTTTGGCAGTTTCGGTGAGCGCCGTTATCCTCGGGATAGCGGGTGAAGTGCTTAAAGTTGCCTCGCTCGCCTGGAGCGTGGTGGCGATTTACTCCTGCGTCGCGCTGCTCTATGTGGCCGGATCCCGATTCGTTGTCCGCTACTACTTGCTGCGGCGATACATTCAACCGACCGTCGCCCGCGTCGCCATCTACGGTGCCGGCGATGCGGGGGCGCACCTTTCCACCATGCTATTGACCACCCGCTCATTTAACCCGGTGCTGTTCGTCGATGACAACAGGAGCCTGCACGGTCGCATGGTCAACGGCATCAAGGTGCACTCGCCGGATCACTTGCCGATTCTGATCAGAGCGCATGGCATTGACCGGATCCTGCTCGCCGTGCCGTCGCTGTCTCGCCGGCGCAGACACGAAATCCTGACACAGCTCGAGCAGCTAGGCGTGCATGTGCAGACCGTGCCCGACATCGAGCAGCTCGTGACCGGCAAAGCAAATCTGACCGATCTGCGCGAGGTCGATATCGCCGACCTCCTCGGCAGGGATGCGGTGCCTCCCAAACCCGCATTGTTCGATGCCTGCATCCGCGACCGGGTGGTCCTGGTCACCGGTGCCGGGGGTTCGATCGGATCAGAGCTATGCCGGCAGATCATTGGCTTAGGTCCCAAGCGATTGATTTTGTTCGAGATGTCCGAGCTTGCCCTGTACAATATCGAGCGCGAGTTGCGGACGTTTGCCGACAAAAATTCTTTGTCGGTCGAGCTGATCGGACTCATCGGCAACGCGTATTGCAAGCTTCGTCTGCGCGACATTTTGCATGCCTACCGGGTGCAGACCGTGTATCACGCGGCGGCCTACAAGCACGTGCCCATCGTTGAACAGAACGTCATCGAGGGCATCAACAACAACGTCATTGCAACCTGGTATGCGGCGGAAGCCGCACACGAGGCCGAGGTCGAAACCTTCGTTCTGGTATCGACCGACAAGGCGGTTAACCCCACCAATGTGATGGGTGCCACGAAGCGCTTTGCCGAAATCGTTCTTCAAGGGCTGCAGCGGCGCGGCAGCAAGACATTGTTCTGTATGGTGCGATTTGGCAACGTGTTAGCTTCGTCCGGCTCGGTCGTGCCTTTGTTCAATGAGCAGATCAAGGCCGGCGGTCCTGTCACTGTCACCCATCCGGAGGTGATCCGCTACTTCATGACCATTCCCGAGGCTGCGCAGCTCGTGATCCAAGCGGGGTCCATGGCCGATGGCGGCGATGTCTTCGTGCTCGACATGGGCAAGCCCGTGAGGATCGGCGATCTTGCGCGGCGCATGATTCACTTGGCAGGACTGACCGTGCGCGATGACCAGCACCCGGAAGGCGACATCGAGATTTCCTACACCGGCTTGCGTCCCGCGGAGAAGCTCTACGAGGAGTTGCTGATCGGCAATAACGTCACCGGCACGCAGCATCCGATGATTCTTCGCGCCATCGAGCACTCCCTGCCGTGGGATCGTGTGCAGGAGCTGTTGAACCAGATCCTGGAATCGATGGGCCGCTATGACTGCCAACACTCGCTGCAAATACTGAGCGATGTGGTGGCCGAATATACGCCCGCGCCCCAACCTCACGATCTGATGTGGGCGCGCCAGACGACAATGACCACCGATGATCGGAAGGTAACCAGCCTCAAACCCCGGCGAGTTGTCAGAATGTCCGGGCCTTCCGATACCGCAAGGCCGAATTGAGTCCAAGGACGGGCGGGGTGGGAATTTGGCGAACGGGGCCCAATTTCACCGCCTGTAAAACCAAAATGGCTGATTCTGGTACTCACTAGACACCAAAGACACCTATTTCGCGCAATCGGTGACCGGCATTTTGGTTGTTCCCGAGCACTACCCAACTTTGGGACCGGTTTCCGCCTAAAGGCAGGAGCAGCGACTGTGCATGGCCCGGCGGCAACCTTCCCACCGATTACCGTAATTTCAGATGCACTTCGCAAGACCACTGAAGTTTTGGCGCATGAAGTTGTCCGCCCGAGGGAGACGGCGCCTGAGTGGACGGATTTCGAGTGGCGTATTGGCCGGGCAGCCGCCGCAATGCAAGGGATATCGTCTCTCCTTTACTCCGGGCTGCGCTGGAAGGGTCCGGAAGGCTGGCGACAATTTCTTCGTGAGCAACACAACCAGACTGTTCGGCGCCAAGTACAGATCGCGAGCTTGTTGCATGAGATCGATTCCCGGGGCCGTCGAGAAGGCGTGGCTTTGGTAGCGCTGAAAGGGGCGGCATTGCTCGCGAAAGGAATCTACTCAGCGGGCGCGCGTCCGATGGGC
>Ga0207029_10122_pt1 | contig 21704 bp, 18 predicted proteins | sample Alteio_BWMinCont_39_FD_153282 | JGI IMG/M metagenome (GOLD analysis project Ga0207029, IMG submission 153282) | Enriched cells from forest soil in Barre Woods Harvard Forest LTER site, Petersham, Massachusetts, United States -... | ecosystem: Environmental > Terrestrial > Soil > Temperate forest >...
ATCGCGCGCCTGCTCAAACAGGAACCAACTCTGGCCAAATCCCTCGGCCGCAAACTGCCCAACGAGGACACCATCCGCCGCTTTCGACGCCGGTTCGCGGGCGAAATCGAGGACGCGCTCGAATCTCTTTACGTGGCGTTCCCGCCTCAGGATCCCACGCTGCCAGCTCACGCCGACCCAGCGCACCAGGGCCATACGGCTCATTTCCAGGCTGGTGCCCGAGTCCACGACGCCATCTGGACCGACAACAAATTGCCGGGACGCCCAACCCACGACTAAGAACGTGCGGTTTAAGCTCTTTTAGGAACATTACTTGCCTTCCTCATTTGCTACTGCGGTTAGTTCTCATTTCTCAAATTTTCAAGCCACGCACTTCTTTTCCGAATTTGCGCTAATTCGCGGAATTCGCGTCTCTGTCCGTTTCCTCTGTTTCCTCCTGTTCAAATCCCTTCCCCATCTGTGTTTCATCCGCGTTTCATCCGTGGCTAAATTTGATGCCTCTTTCATTTTTTCCTCCCCTCCTGCTCTCCTTATAAAATTGTCCCTTCCTGTCCTCCTTGCTGTGAATAACCGGAGAACAACTTTCCCTTGCCCATCCCCCAAACCGTGCTAAATAAGATTTAGCAGAGCAATGAGTTTGAGTCCAAGAGCCGGGTTCGAGATCTTTGTCCGGGGCGTCAGGACTGCCTAAGGGCTACAAATCCCGCTTGCGGGAGCGCTGAATCTCATTAAACCATTGCCCTGCTTTTTATTTTGCGCTTACTCCTCAACCGGCCCCGGAAAATATCCCTTCCGCAATATGACCTGGTGCAGCGCCGGAACGTCCGTCTGCGTGGAATCAAATGTCACGGACGCCACGCCCTCGTCCCGGTTGATATACACCTCCCTCACGCCGTTCTTCGTAAGCAGCGCCTTCTTGATCGTCCCCTCGCAACCCTTGCACGTCATGCCCTTGATCCGGATCCGCACGGTTTCCAGCACCTGGCCTTCACGGCGATTTTTGAAAAGTAGATTAAACATAAATCAACTCACCGCAGTCTCGCATCAATTTTACCGAAAATCAAATCATCTTCCCCCCTTCCCCGTTTGCCCAACCGCGCCTCTCGGGATATAATCCCCCAGATGAAACTCGATGAAGTTCAAAAGGCCGCCCAGGAACAGTTTGCCCGCCAAAGCCATCGCTACGGGCGCGGTCACGTCCTTGAAAATGTGGACGATGTCCGGCGCGCGATCGAAACCATCCAGCCGCCGTCCAGCGCAAAAGTCCTCGACGTCGCCACCGGCGCCGGCCACACCGGCCTGTTCCTTGCCTCGTTGGGACACAATGTCACTCTCGCCGACATCGCCCTCCCGATGCTCGAGCGCGCCGCCCGTACCGCGGCCGAGCGCGGCCTCACCGTTCAGACCCGCCAACACTCCGCCGAGCAACTTCCCTATCCCGATGCCACGTTCGATCTCGTTACCTGCCGTGTCGCCGCGCATCATTTCAGTTCACCCTCGGATTTCGTCCGCGAAACCGCCCGTGTCCTAAATCGCGGCGGCTGGTTCCTGCTGATCGACGGTACTGTCGAGGACGGCCAGCCGGAGGCCGAAGCCTGGGCGCACGAGGTGGAAAAACTCCGCGACCCCAGCCACAATCGGCTGCTCGCTCCCGGCGCATGGAGCAAACTCTGCCAGGCCACCGGTCTCACCGTCCGTCACCTGGACATCAGCCCATTCAAGCAACCCGACCTCAACTGGTATTTCGAGGCTGCCGCCACCTCCCCGGAAAATCGCCGCAAGGTCCTCGATCTGGTCGCCAACGCGCCCGAGTCCGCCCGCAAACTGTTTCACCTCGGGCAGGAAGACGGAAAAATTGTCTGGTGGTGGCAGCGCTTGACGCTCGCGTCACAAAAGCAATAAAAGAAGTTTCCCATCGCCCCCTTCCTGATATATTGGGCGCTCATTGTCGTAACAACTCGCCGGTGGCGTTTTAAAACCGCCGCCGCTGAAATAACTGTTTATAAAAATTATGGAATCATCATCGACCGCCTTGCCTACCCTGTTAGTCCGCCCCGGCGAAGCCGACCGCATCGTTGCCGGACATCCCTGGATCTACGCCGGTTCCTCCCTGCGCCTCACCCAGCCCGCCGCGGACGGCGCCCTCGTGCAGGTCAAGGACCATCGCCAGCGCTTCCTTGGCGTCGGCTTCTACAATTCAAAATCCAAAATCATCGTCCGCATCCTCGCGCCCGAACGCGTCACCGTGGACGAGGCTTTCTTTGAACAACGCATCCAGGCCGCCCTCGCAGTCCGGCGCAAATTTCTCCCCGACGCCTCCTCCTTCCGCGTCGTCAATGCCGAGAGCGATTTCCTTAGCGGCTTGATCATCGACAAATATGAGGACGTCCTCGTCGTGCAAACCTCCGCGCTCGGCATGGACCAGCGCAAGGACATGATCGTCCGTGTTCTGGAAAAAATGTTCTCGCCCCGCTGCATCCTCGAGCGCAATGATTCCGCCTTCCGCAAATTCGAGGGCCTGGCTGACGCCAACGGCATTCTCGCAGGCTCATTGACCGGTCCCGTTCCCGTCAAACTCAACGGCCTCACCTTTGAAACCGACATCCTCGGCGGACACAAAACTGGCCTCTATCTCGATCAACAGGTCAATTACCGGCTCGTTGCCGAACTGACGAAAGGCGCGCAAGTGCTGGATTGCTTCAGCTTTCTTGGCGGCTTCGGCCTCCACGCCGCCCGCGCCGGTGCGGCGCATGTCCACCTGCTCGACCAGAGCGCGGATGCCGTCGCCGCTTCCACCCGCAACGCCGCGACCAACAAACTCACCGAAAAATGTTCCTTCGAGACCGTAAACGTTTTCGACTGGTTCAAGGCCCAAACCGCCGTCAACCCCCACGAAAAGGTCATCCCGCGTTTTGATGTCATCGTCCTCGACCCGCCTTCATTCACTCGCAGCCGCGCCACCGTTCCCGACGCTATGCGCGGTTACAAGGAAATCCATCTGCGCGCCTTGAAACTCCTCAAAACCGGCGGAACCCTGACCACGTTCTGCTGCTCGCATCACGTGGACGCCGTAATGTTTCAGTCCGTCATCATGGATGCCGCCTTCGATGCGCGCCGCATCCTGCGCCGCGTCGCGACCTACAGCCAGTCGCCCGACCATCCTGTCATCCCTTCCATCCCCGAGACGGAATATCTCAAGGGATTTGCGTTCGAAGTCGTGCGTTGACTTCTAACTCTTCGGCGGCCACACCGTTCCCTGGGTCATGTCCTGTGCTTGCAATACCGACCGGTCCAGGCCGCGCAATATTCCACGCATCAGCGGCAGCGTCCCGTACTGCCCAAAGTACGCGCTGTGAATGTCCATGCCGCCGACGTTGTCCGGAAAGAAGCTCGAACAATCCACCTGCCAGATATTGTCCATCCCCGGCGGCGGTGCCGTCGCCAGGCCGCTCCGGCCCAGGCGCCGCGTGCCAAAATGCTTCAACCCCGCCGACGCACCCAGCACCGCGTCACGCCCGCTGTAAAGCGCCGTGATGCGATACGTCAGGTTCGCGATTGCGTTTCCGTCCGTCGCGTCGCTGCCACCGGGATCAAACACGTCGTTGTCCACGTCCGCCGCCACCATCACGAGCTGGTTCACCAGGCTGACCAGCAGTGGCTGGTTCTTGCGCGTCCAAGCAGTCGCCATCGCCTTCTGCACGACGTAATTGCCCATGCTGTGCGAAATGACCGACACTTTTGCTTTGCAGGGATTTGTTGCGGCGGTTTGTTGCTTGCCGAGCAGCCAGTCATAAAGCTGACACAGAACATCCGCCAGATCGCCCGCACAATCGCGCGCATGCGCCCGATCCGGCAGATAGTCAATCACGCTCCCCAGTGACGGCCAGTCAAAGCTGATGCACAGGCCGAGGCTGTCGTCTCCGCTGTAAAGGTCCGCGCAAAGTTGCTCGTAACGCTTCGCCGCGTCCGCCCAGCCATTGTTATAACCATGAACGAAGAAGGTGACGTGCGACTGATCCTCGTTGTTGCCCTGGTCCATCGCCGGAAATTGGTCCGCCGCCGCGACAAGCTGGTTCTTGAAATCGTCCCGGGCAACCTGCTGCCAGTTGCTGAAGGTATCCAGGAAACCCTTGTCGCTCACCCAAAACGTCAGCGGCCCCCGGTCGCCTCCGAACCCGGCGCTCTGTACCGTCCGGTTTGAAATCATCCAATATGCAGGCATGCCGGAATATTTGACCTATCGCCAAATAATTCAAGTTACATCTTGCCGACATTCCTCCCACTCTCTCAATACCCCGGTCTCACTCCCGCGCCTGCGCTTGCGCCGGCTCATACCACTCCCCGCGCAACCAGTCCGCAATCAGCCCGATCTCCTCCGCGCTGAGCATTTTCTTCTCGCCAAACGCCGGCATCCGGTCGTTGCGCTTGCCGTAAAAATCCTCATGACCCGGATTGTTCAAAAATCTCACCAGCCAGTCTCGCGAGCCATAACCGGTCAGGTCCGGCGCATTGGCGTCCGGGTCCTTCACGTGGAACTGATGGCAATCCGTGCATGCCATCGCGTCCTTGAACAACGTCCTCCCCTCCGCGATGATCGCTGCGTCCCGCTGGTCCGTCGCCGCCTGCGATTTCAATTGCGCCTCCGCCGACACCGCCAGGATCACCTTTTGCAGTTGCGCCTTCTGCTCCGGCGTGTAACCCGCCACGTCCTTTTTCACAAACTTCGACATCTTCCCGTCCTTGTGCGTCGTCGCGCCGAAATAATTCGTGCTGCTCACGCGTGTGGGATCGAGCAGCCCCGCGAACCACGCGTGCGATGCGAACCCCGCCAGGTCCGAAGCCGACTGCGCGTCCTTTGGAACATTGCCCATTCCATCACTCCCATCGAAGCGATGGCAACTCGCGCAATTCTTCGCGAACAACTTCGGCCCTTGAATAAATGGGTCCATCCGGGCCAACACTGCCGCGCCTTCACTTGGAATCCCCGCCGGTGAACGCGCCAGAACTTTGACGCGCTCTGCTTCGCGCGCCGCTTGCTTTACCGCAGCCTGATATCCCGGGTCCCGTGCATCGGCACTGATGGCCAGCCAAGTCAGGATCCCCGCCCCGGCAAACAGCGAGCAAATCAGCCCCACATTGAACCGGTGTCCGCCTTTCGATCTGCCAATGAACGGCATCAAACAAAGCACCCCCATCACCACGCCGGGAATCACAATCGCCCCCCAGATTTCCCGGTCGCCCGGGAAATATTTCAAAAATTGATATAAAAAAAGAAAATACCATTCCGGTCGCGCGGCGGAATAAGGCTCGGACGGATCCGCCGGTGGACTCAGTTCCGCTCCCAGCGTTCCGGTCGGCGACGCGATTCGATGCCGCACTATCAAATACAACAGCGTCGCCATCACCGCCAGGCAGGCGACCACATTCCGCAACGCCTGGTCCGGCCAGAACGGCGCATCGGCGCGCACCGGCGACCGCTCCCCGGCAAACCCGTGCCGGCGCAACAAATAAGCCCTCACCACCAGCACCGCCAGCACGGTCACGGGCAGAACCCCCGCGTGCACCGCGAAAAATCGCGTCAGCGTCAGATGCCCGTAGTCCGTGCCGCCTATCAGTATTCTTTGAACCGCCGGGCCAATCAACGGCACAATCCCCAACAGGTTTAAATTCACCTTCGTCGCCGAAAATCCCTTCTGGTCCCACGGCAATTGATAACCCGTCAACGCCATCATTAGCACCAATTGCAGCAGGATCAGGCCGAACCAGAAATTCACCTCGCGCGGGGCCTTGTAAGCTCCATAGACAATGATCTGCAGCAGATGCAACGCCAGCAGCACCGGCAGGATTTGCGCCGTGTAATGATGTAACCCCCGCAGCAGCCAGCCGCCCCACATTTCGTTCTGGATGTAATTGACGCTCTCCCACGCCGTCTGCGCGCTCGGACTGTAATCCATCCACAAAAAAATCCCCGTGATGAATTGCACTCCTATCGCAAAAAGCACCGCGCTGCCCCAAACATGCCGCCAGCGCGGGCCGCCGGGGATGTTTTCATAAAGCGCCCCCCGCGCCAGCTTACGGAACCCGGTGCGCTCGTCCAGCCAGGCAAGCATCGCCTTCATGCGATGGGAATCTTATCGCGCCGGCCGGCCTGGAAATTCTGGAACGCCACCCACACCGCGCCATCCGCATCCACCTTCACGGTCAGGCTGTCGAGCGCGCGCGGGCTTGGGCTCTTGGGGTCGGCAATCTTCCCGTCCACCTCGAACGAGCTTTTGTGGCAGGGACAATGAAACCGCTTGTCCTCCGCCGTAAAATCCACAAAACACCCCGCATGCGGACAAACCACGTTCAATGCCTCCACCTTGCTGTCACCCGTGCGCCGCAAATAAACCGCGCCGATCGGCGACTCCTTGAATTTGTTCCACGCATCCGTCTTGCTGGCAATCACCGGAAACCTCCGCGGCACCCCGTCGTTCGGCAGCGCCTCCAGCGTGGTCACCTTGATCGCCCCGCCCGCATCCGATTTGCGGCGCAACGGATCAACCAACACCATCAACCCCGCCGCCACCGGCACCAGCACGGCGACACCTCCAATAACAATGGCGACCGCTTCTTTAAAGAAGCCGCGCCGGTCAGTCTGAACTTCCGGATTTCTGCCGTGCTGTTCGGGTGGGTGATTCACAGGTCGGTAAGTATTCAGAAAATCCCGGCCAAAAGGCAAATCCGAAAGTCTGCCAATACCACTCGTATTACTTTTTCGCCTAGCTGAGAGCTGGCTTTAACCATCCCTCGTGAATATCTCTGTTTTCCCATTCACCTTTATGACTCTCTTTGCCTCGATTAAATTCCCCAAAACTTCTCACCGACCCAGTTCAGGTAATTAATCTTTGGCTTTAACTTGTCAAATCAGCTAAATTACTTGCGTTTCAGCTCTTCAGAGCAATGCCAGACTGCCAAAAAATTTTATGCACAACGTCACGTCCGTCGAACTCAAACGCGATTGCGAAGCCGTCCAAATCCCCAGCGGCGCTGCCACCACTCTCACTGCCGGGACTGGTGTCGACATCACCCAGACGCTCGGCGGCAGCTACACCGTGCATGTCCAGGGCGCGCTATACCGCATTAACGAACGGGACGCCGACGCCCTCGGCATCGAACCACCTGCGGCCGCCAAACCAACGGCCTCCGCTCCCCAGGCCTCGGAAGGGCCCGTGGACGAAAAACTCGTTTGGGACACTTTAAAAACCTGCTACGACCCGGAAATCCCCGTCAATATCGTTGACCTCGGCCTCGTTTACGACATGCACATCGAGCCCCTCCCCTCCGGCAACAGCCTCGTCTCCGTCAAAATGACCCTCACCGCCCCGGGTTGCGGTATGGGCGCCACCATCGCCGGCGACGCCCAACAAAAAATCCTTTACCTTCCCGGCGTCGAGGAAGCCGTCGTCGAAATCGTCTGGGACCCGCCCTGGCACCAATCCATGATTACCGGCGAAGGCCGCAAAATCCTGGGGATCGAGTGACCCGCCCGGACAATTTGTTTTGACAAAACCATGCCCGCTTCATAAGTTCTCGCCGCTCTGGATGGGGTCGTAGCTCAGTTGGTAGAGCACCACAATGGCATTGTGGGGGTCAGGGGTTCGAATCCCCTCGGCTCCACCATCCGCGCAAAGCGCCTGCCCATTTCGCTTTTTAATCTCTTGCTTGCGCACAAAAATGCCGCCGTCGCATCTCTGCGACGGCGGCTGTTTCTGGCTGATTTCTATCAACCGAATGCGTTCTGATTATTCAACCATCTTACACGTTGGGACCGCCATCGCCGCCAACCGTTATGACCTCGGTGCTGTTACCCACGGCGTGGACTGAACCCTGAATGACTACCGCGCCGCCATTGTTGTCGCCGGTGCCCGACACCTGCGCGTCAACCCGGTCCACCTGGCCGACAACCTGCCCGCGCCTCACCACGCCTCGGGTGCTGGTGATTGTAAGTCCGGAGACGCTGAAATGCTCGGTCAGCGATGGGAATCCCCCCTGGTCTTGCAGGGTGAAACTGTCAACACCGTAATCCGCGCCCGAGGCGTTTCCAGTTCTCGGATTGAACGTGGAGCTTCCTACTTCCAGCGCTCCAGGCTGATGCGCGATGAATCCGCTCACATCCAACTGGTTGTTTCCGTCCCGGATTTGCACCGTCCAGGTGTCCAGGTCGTTCGTCGGTGTAAGTAATACCAGTTGGGCCTTTGTGGAAAAGGAGTTTCCCGTGGCTGCGCCCAGGACCTTGATGATGTCCGCGGAAGTTATGCGGCGGACCTGCACGCTCGTCGAAACCACGCCTGCGCGGTTCGTCGTCGTTGGTCCCTGCGAGACCGCGTTCAACTGAATATTCAAGACCAACACCTCGTCGGTCTGCGTTTGAGCCAGCGTTGTTTGCGCGGCCCCCGCCAACATGAGGGCGGCGATGGGAACAATTCCGAATAGTTTTTTCATATTAAATGCCTTTTGTACGACTGCATTTCTTTCCTCACGGGGTCTTTGAGCCGGGCCAAACTTCGCTGGCTGGTTGCCCCAGGAGTTTTATTAAGCAAGAGCCTAAGAAGCAGACAGGATGCCAACCCTGATTGTCTCAATCCCATGCGCGCGGCACGCTCTCCCGGGGGCTGATTTGTCCGGAATATGCCCAATTTTGCCCTTGAATAACCCAATATTTACGCTCCGGTGTGCTTTGTGGTCATACAGTGTCCCACACCGGGACACGCCTCTGAAAGCGCCTCCAAACGCGCGAAATACTGGGGCCAAATGGAATGATTTGCAGGCTCTGAAAGGTCCGGTCTTTGTTAAACCCAGCGCTTCTTTACCAGCCAGGTTTTTACGATTTGCGTGAGTCCAAGATAACAAGCCAGCGTCACCAGCAGCAGCGGCCAGTAAAGTCCCGGCAGCGGAACAAACCCCAACGGCGCGGCCAGCGGTGAATACGGCAGAAATGCCCCAATGCCCATGATCAGCAGCGTCGTCATCGTCAATTGCCAGCTCGCCCGCGATTGAATGAATGGAATCTGGTTCGTGCGAATCACGTGGATGATCAGTGTCTGCGTCATCAGCGACTCCACAAACCAGCCGGTGTGGAACAGTGCCGCCGCGTAAGTATGATCCGGATCAGCCGTGGGGAGAAACCGCCCCGCCAGTTCCAGTGGCGCAGCCAGGTTGTGTTGGCTGCATTTGAATACGAACCACATCAGGGCATAGGTCGTGTAGTCAAAGATGGAACTGATCGGGCCGATGAATACGATGAACTTTGCGATTTCTCCCATTGCCCACGGTCTCGGCTTGGCCGTCTGCGCCGCGCTCACGTTGTCGGTCGGGATCGGCACCTGCGAGAAATCATAGAGCAGGTTGTTCGACAGGATTTGCAGCGGCAGCATCGGCTGGAACGGCAGCCACGCGCTGGCGCCGAGCACGCTGAACATGTTGCCGAAATTGGAACTCGCCCCCATCCGGATGTATTTCAGAATATTGACAAAAACCTTCCGCCCTTCCAGCACCCCTTCCTCCAGCACCAGCAGGTTCTTCTCCAGCAAAATCATGTCCGCGGACTCCTTCGCGATGTCCACTGCGTTGTCCACGGAAATGCCGACATCCGCCGCCCGCAGTGCCGGCGCGTCATTGATGCCATCACCCATGAACCCCACCACGTGCCCCTGCTTCTGAAGCGCCTTTACGATGCGCTGCTTGTGCGCCGGCGACAGCCGCGCGAACACTTCCGTGGTTTCGACCCCTTCGGCAAGTTGCTCGTCGGTCATCGTCTCAACCTGGCTCCCCAGGATGATTTTCTCCGCGTGGATGCCCACTTCACTGCAAACCTTGCGCGTCACCAGGTCATTGTCGCCCGTCAACACCTTCACCGCCACGCCGTGCTGCCTCAGCGCGGTGATCGCCTTGGCCGCGCTGTCCTTTGGCGGATCAAGAAACGCCAGATACCCCGCCAGCACCAGATCGCACTCATCCGCCTTTGAGCAGGTGACTTGTTTCCCCAGTTTCTTCGTCGCCACCGCCAGGACGCGAAAACCGTCCTCGCTCAGACTGTTGACCTGCTCGATGAGATCGCCCACCAGGATCGGCTCCATCGGGAATATTTCGCCTTCGCTCTCAAAATGCGTGCATCGCGCAAACACCGCCTCCGGCGCGCCCTTGGTCAGCAGTTGCCGCTCGCCGTCAGGTCCTTCCACCGCCACCGACATCATCCGCCGCGAGAAGTCAAATGGGATCTCGTCCACCTTCACGTGCTTGTCCACGGATAGTTCGCGGTGTAATTCCGTGTACTTCAGCACCGCGCGGTCGAGCACGTTTTTCAACCCGGTTTGAAAATGGCTGATGAGATAGGCGTCGCGGAGCACTTCTTCGCTTTCGTTTTTGAAAACGTCGCAATGGATTTCCAGGATGACATGGTCGATCGTCAGCGTGCCGGTTTTATCGGTGCACAGCACGTCCATCGCGCCGAAGTTCTGAATCGCGTTGAGGCGCTTGACAATGACCTTCTTTTTCGACATCGCCAGCCCGCCCTTCGACAGGCAGACCGACACGATCATTGGCAGCATCTCGGGCGTGAGACCGACCGCCACCGCCAGGGCAAAGAAAAACGCCTCCTTCCAGTTGTGCTTGGTGAAACCATTGATCAGGAAAACCAGCGGGACCATCACCATCATGAAACGGATCATCAGCCAGGTAAACCGTTTCACGCCGCGATCAAATGCCGTGTCCGCCTGCTGCCCGGCCAGCGTGCCCGCCATCTTTCCGAAATACGTTTGCGCGCCGGTCGCCGCAATCACCGCCGTCGCCGACCCGCTCTCAACACTCGTGCCAAGAAAACAAATGTTGGTGTGTTCAATCGGTGAAATCCCCTCCCGCGTGTCCCGCGCGTCGGTTTTCTCCACGGGCATGGATTCGCCCGTCAACGTCGCCTGGATGATAAACAGGTCCTTGGCGGAAATAAGGCGCACATCCCCGGGAATCATGTCGCCCGCGCAAAGCTTCACCACATCCCCCGGAACAAGCTGTTGCAGCGCAATTTCCTTCGACTGCCCGTCGCGCACCACCGTCGCGGTGACGCTGATCATTGCCTTGAGTTTCGCCGCCGCATTATCAGCCCGTGTTTCCTGGATGAACCGCAGCATGATCCCGAGCACCACCATCAGAAGCATCACGGTGCCACCCGGGATGTCATCCGTCGCAAAGGACAAAATGGCCAGTACGGTCAGGAGAATGACCAGCGGATTCCGGGCGGCAACGTAAATGCGATACAGCCATCCTTGATGCTTCTCCGCAGCCACCTCGTTCGGCCCGTATTTGGCCAGGCGCTCCTCCGCCTCCGCCTCGGTCAGCCCCGCCAGGGCCGTGGTGAACATTTGGAAGACTTCCTCGCTGGTCTTGCCCGCCGCGCCGGTCAATTCGGGCGAAACACCGGCGTTCGTCTTCTGTTGGGCTGCTTGCATTGTCTTCTTCCTGCTACGTGTCGTAAACGCGACGTGGTAATCCACCGGGGGATATACCCCCCTCCCCCTTACCCCGTCAAATCATAATTTGTCTTGGCAACCGCCCGGACATTCATGTAGGTAGCATGGATGAAACACCTTCATACTGAGAAGGACAAAATGGCGCTGGTTGTGCGGCTGCATAAAGTCCGGGGACAAATCGAGGCGATTGAAAGACTGGTGATACGGGACGCCGCCTGTACCGAGATCTTGAACCAGGTGATCTCCTCGCGTAATGGGCTTAAATCCCTGGCCGATAAAATCATTCACGCCCACGTGCGCGACTGCATTGAGAACGTGCGGAATCCCGCTCAAGGCCGGCGCAATCTGCGCGCGCTGATTACGGTCATCAACCGTTACGTAGCCTGATCGATGATCCCAAACCACCGATGGGCGACCGGCATTCTTTGATGAACAAAACCCTGCCCCGGGTTTAAGCGTCGCTCTGAAACACCGGCCGTTGATGCCTCATGAAAGCGAATAGCGAAATGGCAACGTTATGCGGCGCAGTCACTCTCTTCTGCGCGGCCACATCCCCGGTTGCCGCCGCTGACACCCCGGCCCTGCCCATCGGCGGCCAGTCGCAATCTGATTCTGCAACAAACCATCAGCAGATTTTAACAAACGCTGCGGCATCCCCGGAACAGGATTGGAACTGGCACGCGCAAAACACGGACATACTCGATTATCACCCTGGGTTCCCGGCCAAATATTCCGGACCCAACAGTTTGAACTCCGGCAGCGAAGTGCAGGAAACAGTGTCGCTGGATTTATTGGCCGGCAGACGCTTGTGGCAGGGTGCTGAATTCCATGTCGATGGCTTGATGTGGCAGGGTTTTGGTTTCAGCCAGACATTGGGAGCGGAAGGATTTCCCAATGGCGAAGCCTTCCGGTCGGGAACCAGGGAACCAAACGCCACTTTCTCCCGGATATTCGTCCGCCAGACGATCGGGCTCGGTGGTGAACAGGAAATCGTGGAGGACGACGATCTCCATCTCGCCGGCAAACAGGATGTTTCCCGCATAACGCTTACTGTGGGTAAGATGAGCGCCAAGGACATCTTCGACAACAATGCCTACGCCAATGACCCGCGCACTCAATTTATGAGTTGGAGCCTCGTGGCGAACGATGCCTGGGATTACCCGGCGGACGCCCTGGGTTACATCACCGGGTTCGCGGCCGAGCTGAATCAACCGCGCTGGACGGCTCGCTATGGTTTCTTTCAGGTGCCGCGCGTTTCCAATGGAACTGCGCTGGATTCGCACTTCCTGGAAGCGTGGGCTATGGTCACGGAATTTGAGCACCGGCACGAAATCGGCGGCCATCCCGGCGCGGTACGTTTGCTCGGATACGTCAATCGCGCGCACATGGGCAGCTATCAGGAAACTCTGGATAATCCGGCTCTCGGCGGGGATATCACCCAGACGCGGGCCTACCGTTACAAGTTCGGCTTCGGCTTGAACTTGGAGCAGGAGCTGACCAAGGACTTGGGCGCCTTCATGCGCGCAGGCTGGAGCGATGGAAGGAACGAGGCTTGGATGTTCAATGACGTCGATCGGACGGCCTCCCTTGGCCTCAGTCTTAACGGAGATTCATGGCACCGTCCAAACGACACCTTCGCCATCGCCGGCGCCATCAATGGCATTTCTGGTGTTCATCGCGCATTTCTCGCGGCGGGCGGGACCGGGATTCTGGCTGGCGACGGCGCTTTGAATTATGACCTGGAGGAGTTGATGGAAACCTACTACGATTTCCAGATTTGGAAGACGATGCACGTCGCGATTGACTATCAATTCATCAGCAATCCGGCCTTTAACCGCGACCGTGGGCCGGTGTCAGTCTTTAGCCTCAGGCTACATTGGAGTCTCTAACGTCCTTATTGAGAACAGGCCGAAAAGCTGAGCCGACCCGTACTCGACCCGACGCTCTTTCCGTATTTGTTCCAATTTCATGAACCCTCGGGAAATGGGATGGTATGTTCAACCCGACTTTTGTCGTGATTTTCCCCGGCCTCTGGATACAAGATTGAGTCGGAGCCGCCCGTTCGCGGACGATGCCATGTCGAAAAGCAACGCAAGTCTATGACTAATATGGCCATGCTGGCCTTTGCTGGCGCAATTTGCGCGGGCGTCATCGCCTTGGTCGCCCCATGGCGCCAGCGCCTCTCTACAATACTTGTCCACTGTTCCTTTGCGGCCGGAATGATCGTTCTGGCCTTGGAGAGCTTCTTTGCTGGCAAGAGCGCAAACGCGCTGCTGCCGGATGAAATCATCCATTGGCAGACGCTCAAATTGGTTGCCATGTCCTTCCTGCCCGGCATCTGGCTTTTCTTCAGCCTCGGCTACAGCCGCGGTCAATTTCAGGCGTTTCTAAAGAAATGGCGTTTTGCGCTCGTCGCAGCCTTCCTGGTGCCGGTCGGCCTGTCGTTTGGTTGCCGGGCCAATCTGGTCGTCGTTCGCCAGGCTTCAGATGCCCAATCCGTGTTGGCCCTTGGGTTGCCCGGGGTCATCCTGCACCTCCTCCTGTTGATTGCCACGCTGATGGTCCTGATGAATCTCGAGCGCACCTTCCGCGCCTCAGTCGGAACCATGCGCTGGCGCGTCAAGTTCATGATCATGGGGCTGGGAATGCTGTTTGCCGTCCGGTTATACACTAGCAGCCAGGCCCTGCTGTTCCCCGGCGTTAATCCTTCGTTGGATGCGCTCAATTCCGCCGCGTTGCTGGTGGCGTGCCTGTTGATCCTCCGCTCTCTCCTGCGCGCGGGCCATTTCGACGTCAGCGTCTATCCGTCCCATTCCGTCCTCCACAATTCTCTCACCATCCTGCTCGCGGGCGTTTATCTTCTCATCGTTGGATTGTTTGCCAGAGTGGTAACCTATTTGGGCGGAGACGCCGCCTTCACCCTAAAGGCGTTCCTCGTATTGGTCGCCCTCGTCGTGCTCGCCATCCTCCTGCTTTCGGATCAGGTGCGGATGCACACAAAACGCTTTGTCAGCCGCCATTTTCAAAGGCCCATGTACGATTACCGCACCGTCTGGCGAAGCCTCACCGAAGGAATGGCTTCCCGTATTGACCAGATGGATTTGTGCCGCGCAACCGTCAATCTCGTCGCCGACATATTTCAGGTTCTTTCCGTCACCATCTGGCTGGTGGATGACGCCCGTGAAAACCTCACCTTTGTCGCCTCGAGCTCACTTTTCGAGGGCGGAGGCAAGGAGTTGAGTCTGCCAGGCGCGGACGTGAAGGAAATGCTTCGCGCCTTGCAAAAACATCCCGGGCCGTTTGACATTGAGTCATCAAAGGAAACCTGGGCCGCCGCCCTCAGACGTTGCCATCCCGATCAGTTCAATAAAGGCGGCGGCCGCGTCTGTGTGCCGGTCGTGGTCGGCGGAGATGTCCTCGGCCTCATGGTTTTGGGTGACCGCATCGGCGGCGTGCCGTTTTCCCAGCAGGATCTCGATCTCCTCAAATGTGTTGGTGACCAGGTGGCCGCCGGCTTGCGCAATGTCGTGTTGTCTCAAAAACTGTTGCAAGCCAGGGAGCTTGAGGCCTTCCAGGCCATGTCTGCGTTTTTTGTCCATGACCTGAAAAACACCGCCTCCACCCTCGGCCTCATGCTCCAGAACCTTCCGGTGCACTTCAATGACCCCGCCTTCCGGGAGGATGCCCTGCGCGGAGTTTCCAAAACCGTCGCACATATCAACCAGCTCATCGGTCGTTTGAGCCTCCTCCGCCACGGCCTGGAAATCCGCCCCGCCTCCTCCGACCTCAATGAATTAGTCTCCAAGGCCCTCGCTGACTGGCAGGACGCCTCCGACGTCGAATTGGCCCGTGATCTTCGTCCCTTGCCGAAAATCCCCTTCGACCGCGAGCAAATGCTCAAAGTCGTCACCAATCTCATCCTCAATGCAAAAGAGGCGGTTTCCCCAAAAGGCCGCGTTTCCATCGAGACCGGCCAGGCCAACGGCTGGGCCATCCTCGCCATCAAGGACACCGGCTGCGGCATGAGCGCCGATTTCCTGAAGCGTTCCCTCTTCCGGCCCTTCCAGACTACCAAGAAAAACGGCTTTGGCATCGGCATGTTCCAAAGCAAAATGATCGTCGAGGCCCACAAGGGTAGGATCGAAGTCGAAAGCGAGCTGGGCAAAGGCACCACCTTCCGTGTGCTCTTGCCTCTGTCAACGTAAATCAAATGAATCCCAAACTGCTCATCGTTGATGACGACGAAGAAATCCGCACCCAGATGAAGTGGGCGCTCGCCAGGGATTACGAAATCCTCCTGGCTGAAGACCGTCCCGGCGCGCTCGAACAGTTCAACGCCGAGAAACCCTCGGTGGTTTTGCTGGATCTCGGGTTGCCACCCCGACCAGCCACCCCGGAAGAAGGGCTTCTCGCGCTTTCCGAACTGATCGCCCTGGATGGACTCGTCAAGATCGTTGTTATTTCCGGGCAGGGAGAAAAGGAAAACGCCCTCAAGGCCATTGGGGCCGGCGCCTACGATTTCCTGTGCAAGCCGGTGGAAGTGGAGGAACTGAAATTTCTGCTCAGGCGTTGCTTCCATGTCGCCAACCTGGAACGCGAATATCGGCAAATGCAGCACCTGCTCTATGAGGACGCCTTCGAAAGCATGCTCGGCAGCAGTCCCCGCATGCAGGCGGTCTTTGATTCCATCCGCAAAGTCGCCACCACCGACGCCCCGGTGCTGATTCTCGGTGAAAGCGGAACCGGCAAGGAAATGGCCGCCCTGGCCATCCATCGCAAAAGCAGCCGGAAGGAAGGCCAGTTTGTCGCCATCAATTGCAGCGCCATCCCGGAATCCCTCCTGGAAAGTGAACTCTTTGGTCACGAAAAAGGCGCGTTCACCGGCGCCCACGCCCAGCGCAAAGGGCGGATTGAAACCGCCAGCGGTGGAACCCTCTTCCTGGATGAGATCGGCGAAATCCCGCTCCCGGTTCAGGTCAAACTGCTCCGCTTTCTTCAGGAGAAGCGCATCGAACGCGTCGGCGGACGCCAGGAAATCCAGATCGACACGCGCGTCATCGCCGCCACCAACGCCGACCTCACCAAAAACATGGCCGCTGGCTCCTTCCGCGAGGATTTGTTTTATCGTCTGGCGGTGGTTCAAATTGTCCTTCCACCTTTGAGGGATCGGGAGGCGGATATCTCCCTGCTCGCCAACTCCTTCCTCCACCGGTTTGCCGCCTCCATTGGCAAGACCGGTTTGAGTTTCAATCTCGAGGCTCTCCGCGCCATAAAACGCCATCCGTGGCCGGGAAACGTTCGGGAACTTGAGAACCGCGTAAAACGCGCCGTCATCATGGCTGAAGGGAAACGCCTCACCGCCTCAGACCTCGAACTTGAACCAGCCTCAGGCACTTCATCGACCGGCACGCTCAAGGAAGCGCGCGAAGCCCTCGAACGCGACATGGTCCAGCGGACCCTCCGCAAGCACGGCGGCAAAATCACTCCCGCCGCATCGGAACTTGGCGTCAGCCGGCCCACGCTGTATGAGCTAATGGACAAGCTCGGCATCGTCCGGGAAGCATAACCACTCCCGCTCAATTCCCCTTTGTGGCGTTTTCCACTACAAACGTCCGCATTCGGACTACGCGAGAATGAGGGCTGGCCACGACTGACAGTCCATTGCCAATCGCATACACTTTTACCGTGCGTTTTTTCATCACGGCTCCTCGCCGGTTCATCGGCGCTCTTTTGCTCTCGTTCACCGCCTTCCCGTTGCTCGCGGGCGTCAACTTCATTCCCCTTGCCTCGTTCGACGGGATTAACGGCGCCAACCCCAATGCTCTTGTGCAGGGCACCGATGGCAATTTCTACGGCACGTCCGCTAACGGGGGCCTCTACGGCAAGGGAACAGCCTTCATGATGACCACCAATGGTACCCTGACCAATGTTGTCTCCTTTGACGGCACCAATGGTGCCAGCCCTTCCGGTCCTTTGGTTCAGGGCCTTGACGGCAATTTCTATGGCACCGCCTCGATGGGCGGCGCGTCCAACATGGGCGCAATTTTCCGGCTGACCACCAACGGCACCCTCTTCAACCTCTATTCCTTCACCGGCCCGGACGGCGACACCCCCACCTCCGGCATGTTGCTCAGCGGCGACGGGAATTTCTACGGCACCACCTATGCCGGCGGAGATTATGAACAAGGCACCTTCTTTCAACTGACTTCGGACCTTACGATTAATACCTTTTACTCCTTCGACGGCACCAACGGCGGCCTGCCCTACAACGGCCTCGTCAGCGGCAACGATGGCAACTTTTACGGCGCCACCCTCGGCGGCAGCAGTAACAGCTTCGGCAACATCTACCAAATGACACCTGACGGCTCGCTCAGCAATCTGGTCGCCTTCTCCACCAACGTGTACCCATTTGCCGGGCTGATACAGGGCATCGACAGCAATTTTTACTGCGCTTCCCGATTTGGCGGCACCGGCAACAACGGGACGGTCTTTCAAGTCACCCCCGCCGGTGTCCTCAACACTCTCGTCTATTTTAATATGACCAATGGTTCCCAACCAGTTGGGGCGCTGTTGCAAGGCACCAACGGCAATTTCTACGGCTCTACCTACGCCGGCGGTGCCAGCAATCAAGGCACCCTGTTTCAATTGGGGACCAACGGCAACCTTGTCACTCTGTATTCGTTCAGTAGAACCGATGGCGCCTGCCCCACTGCCGCACTGATACTTGGCAGCGATGGATATTATTATGGAACCACCACCATCGGTGGCACGAACGGCGGCTCCGGCACCATATTCCGTTTCCAGGTCACCGCCCCACCCCCGCCTCCTCCCGTTTTCCTGTCCATCGCCAAATCGGGCGGCAACGTCAATTTCACCTGGAGTGCCGTCGTCGGGCAAACCTACCAGGTCCAGTATAAATCCTCCCTTATCCAGTCCAACTGGAATACTCTCGTCACCAACTTCACCGCGACCAGTTCCGTGGTCACAAATTCTGACCCCATCGCACCCAGCACCCAGCGCTTTTACCGGGTCGACTTGGTGTTGCCATAGAACCATTCCAAACCTCAATCCGTCGCATTCCCACCCAATCGGGTCGCGGCCGTATAAATCGGAGCCGGCGGCGAATTTCTGTTTCCTTGCTCGGTTACCAGCTCGTCCAATTTTTCCAGCGAACGATTCGCCACCATCTCGTAGTTGCCCACCGTCGGTTGCAAATCAGCTTCAAAACTCGGCGTCTTGGTAGTCTGGGCGTCGCGTTGGACCGGCGATGGAACACTGGAATGCCAAACGACAAGCGACAACACCAGCAACACCGCCGCACCAGCCACCGGAAGTGCCAGACGCCAGTTCAACACCGCCCTCCGCGTCTGCTCTACCAGCGTTTTCCAAACAGAATCGCCCTCCGTCGCGCGTACCGCATCAACCACCCTGCGGTGGAAAGATTCGGTCGCTTGAATGTCCGATCCCGTCTCCGCCGTAGCCAGTTTTTCCGTTACGCTTGAAATCTCCTCCATGTAACCACGGCATCCTGCGCAATTCTCCAGATGCGCGCGCAGTTCCTGTGCCTGACGGGCATCCAGCGCGTCCAACGCCAGCCACGCTATAAGCTTTCTGTTCTTGTTACAAGGCTTCATAAATTTTTCGCTTTCGATTTGAAATTCTCACACTGCCCGATCATCACATTCATGCCCCGCAGTTTGTCCAGCGCATGGAACAGCCGCGACTTCACCGTCCCCACCGAACACCCTGCCGCCGCCGCGATTCCCTCCAGCGAATCGTCCGCGTAAAACCGCAGATAAACCACCTGTTGATGTTTCCTCGGCAGCGCCTGGATGCATTGCCAGACCAACGCGGCCTGCTCACGAAGTTGCGACGCCTCATCCGGCAGGGATTCGTCATCCGCCATGCTCTCGACACGATCCTCAAATTCGTCCCGTTCACCGTTTGAAACCGCCGAGAATGGTGTGGGCCCTTTCTTTCGCCGCGTGTTGCGATGTCGGTTCAGCAAAATGGCGCAAAGCCAGGTGAAAAACTGGCATCGCCCGTTGTAACGCCCCAAACTCTTCCACGCCTCCACCAGCGTGTCCTGCGCCAGATCCTCTGCCAGGGTTGCATTTCCGCATAGCACCATTGCCTGGCGCAACAGACGCGTCTCATACATCCGGCAGACCCCGCCGAACGCCTCGGCATCACCCGCCTGCGCCCGCTCAAGCAGGCTCCGCGTATCTGGGATTTCTATTTCCACCAGTGTTGGATTCATGCTGAACACACCAAGAGTATACGTCGAAAAACCGGACAGCGCACTTGCGAACTGTCCGGCTGATGTTTCGTGCTCTCGATCATTATTTTGATGGTGCCTGTCCTACTTTCATTCCCGTGACGTTAAATGGTGGTCCCTCTTTCTCGACAAAGATCATAACTTTCGAATATCCGGGTCCCGCGTATGCCGATTTAAGTTCAAAACCACGATCCACACCCTCAAAAACAAACCGTTCCAAGGCAAACGGCCCCGCCCCGCAGGGATCGGTCACGCTCTGCAATCCCGCATCCCCCTGCAGTTTGTATTCCACCGCGGCCCGCACCATTGCAAGGTTCGCCTGAATTACAAATTCCTTCGCCCGCGCCTTCTCCAGCGCCGGAAGCAGCAGGGAGACCAGCGGATTCGGCGAGCTCTGAACCTCCGCATCAAACTGCTTTATCTGATCTTCATAATTCGACACTGGCACGGACATGATCGCCGTGATTCTGTCATAATACGTTTCCATGTCGCGCAACAGCTTGATCACTCCTTCACTCGTCCCTCCCGAAGCCGCAAGAATTTTTGGCCACGGACTTGGTTCCTTTTGCCCGCTGTCCCCGCCCTCATAATCGAACACCTGCCGAACCATTTCCATCACCTTGGCATCGTCTCCCGGATTCTCTTTCTGCATTTGCAGAATCCTGTTCAGCAGCCAGCCATGGAAGCAGGACTTCTCGAACGCCATCGCGGCCGCCATTGTGCCCCGCGCCGGCGCCCCATCCATCCCATCCGCCAGTTGCTTCAATGTCTCCGGGGAAAACCGATAATAATTCTCCGCCACCGTCGAACATACAATGTTCTCCATCGCAATCTGCACCAGTACCGAAATCAAGCTGCCGTCGCGCGAGGTGTTCCTCCCCATCACGAACGCCGCCAGCAAATCGTCGCGCGCCTCCGCCTGCTTGCCCTGCTGCAGGTCCCACATCGCGCGCAGCCTCGCCGCCACCGCCACCGCCTTCGCGCGTGCCAGGTGCGGAAGCAGCGTGCCGGGGCCTTTGCTCCAATCAATGCCCCAATCGCACGGCACCGTCGCCTGCGCCGCCTCGCGCACCATCACAAACTCCTGGTCGTACCGGCCCACCAGTTCGCCAAACCGGTCCGGCAGCTTCTGGCCCCGCCAGTCCGTGTTAAACAAAAAGTCACGGTCAGCCGGCGGCAAATCCGGCGCCATCGTAAACGCCAGGTAATACTTCAGCGCCGGATTGATGTCCGTGCGGAATTCCCCGCCCCTCACGCTCATGAGCGCCCCGGCCATTATTACCAACGACAAACCAATCAATTTCATGCTTTTCATAATATTGTTCTTCATTCCCGTCTGTCCGTTAATAACGCGAGCCCCCCAAAACGTTCACTTTTTCGTCGCCCTTTCCCCGGAACGCGACTGTGCGCGTAGCGCCAGTCGCAGCAGCGGAAAAACTCCCGAAACCGTGGGATTGGCCCAGCTTCCGCGCATTGGTTCCAAGCTTTGTTCGGTTCTGTGCCCCTGCGGTTTTTCCCTCCCCCTTAACCCTCATCCCAGAAAACCTTCAACCTACTTAGAAGCGGGAAATCAACCACTTACGATGACCAAGGTGGGATTTCGCGGGAAAAGACGGTTCGACCGACCGCTTATTGCCCACCTTTTCCCATCTCCGTCCCCCTCTGCGTCTCTGCGCCGCTGCGGTGAATTTTCGCTTCGTAACGTTAACGCCCAGGAACAGGTGATAAAAGGCGGTAAATGCGTATAAATGCGTATAATTGAGCACAACGATTTTTCGCGCCATCCGCCCAATAATGACCCTCCGACAGTTCATTTTCCACTTTGCCCTCGTCGGAACGCCGGCCTCCGGCTCGGCGTTCTCTCCCCATCGGTGTTTCATCCGTGTTTCATCCGTGGCTAAACAAATTCCGATAGATTGTCA
>Ga0207029_10126_pt1 | contig 21620 bp, 24 predicted proteins | sample Alteio_BWMinCont_39_FD_153282 | JGI IMG/M metagenome (GOLD analysis project Ga0207029, IMG submission 153282) | Enriched cells from forest soil in Barre Woods Harvard Forest LTER site, Petersham, Massachusetts, United States -... | ecosystem: Environmental > Terrestrial > Soil > Temperate forest >...
ACGGCTTCGTTTCAGAGCGTGCCCTACCTTTCGACATACGCTGCGACAAAAGCCTTCGACCTGCTCTTTGCCGAAGGTTTGGCGGAAGAAATGAAACCGTACGGCGTGCGCGTCTGCGCTCTGTGTCCCGGCTCGACGGAGTCGGAATTCGCGGAAATCGCCGGTCAGTCGCATATCGCCGCGACGAGAACGCATCGAGCGACCGCGGAGAAAGTGGCGCAAACGGGATTGCGGGCGCTGGCCGCCGGCAAGAGTTATGTAATTTCCGGGATGGGGAATTATCTGGGCATGCTCGGACAGAGACTGGTGTCCCGACGTCTGGTGGCGCGCGTCGCTGCGCGCATGTTCAGACCTAAAAAGAACTCCTAGTTCTTGCGACTAGTTTCCGGAATCGCGCACCCTTCGCTGATGCGCGCCGAATTTGTTCCTTTGTTCCCATTGAGCCCGGCGGCTGGTTCGGGGTACCCTTGGCGACACGCGCCAACCCCCGTGCACGTCTAATCCGTTGTGAAACCAAAGCTTACCAACACGGAAGGTGTCACGCGCGGCGACCATGGGAACTTTTTGAGGCTGGGGCGGGAAATAAGCGTGAAGGCAGTTGACGCACCTCGGACAACGCGAGACGCCGTAGCAGGAGAGACGAGGATCGCAGAGCAAGATACAGACGACCTGCTTTTGCGGCGTGCCGCGAAAGGTGACGAGGAGGCCTTTGCGCTTCTCTACCGGCGGCATCAGGGTGCCTTGTATCGGTTTGCGTTGCGGATGACGGGAAGCGCCTGGGGAGCGGAAGAGATTGTGCAGGATGTGTTCATGACTTTGATCCGGGCGCCGCAAAAGTATGACCCGGAGCGGGGATCAGTGGGCGCGCTGCTGTTTGGGATTGCGCGCAACCGCGTGATGAAACATCTGGAGCGAGCCCCAAGAGAAATTCCACTGGAAGAGAAGAACGAGGACGGAACCGGTGCAGGAATCGTTTTGAAGGACACTTTTACACCGGCGATGTGGGTGGAAAAGCGGGAGCGCATGCACCAGGTGAGAGCGGCAGTGCTGGATCTGCCGGCAGAGTTTCGTGAGGCCGTGGTGATGTGCGAACTGGAAGAGATGAGTTATGAAGAAGCAGCGCAAATGTCGGGTTGCCCGATTGGGACGATACGTTCGCGGTTGCACCGCGGTCGGGCACTACTGCTGGCGAAGCTGGAGATGCTCCGGAGTGTGCCACGCCGCATGAAAGCGGCGAGGTGAACGAACTTTGGAATCAATCGGACAAAATGCAATGAACTGCGAACAAGTGGAAGCGATGGTACTGGACCTGGACCGCGACGCCGCCGCGGACTCCCTCGAAAGGGCGGCGGCGGTGGCGCACTTGGGCCATTGCCCGCGCTGTGCAGCGTTGCAGGAGTCCTGGCAGGCAGCGAGAGAAGAGCTTCGGGCGCTGGGCGAAGAGACTTTGGAGGCTCGTGCCCCAGCGCGGGTGGAGATGCGGCTGCGGCAAGAGTTTCGCACACGGCATCGCACGATGGTGGCGCGGCGCTCGGCGGTCGTGTCGGCCTGGGCCTTGGCTACCGCGGCAATTCTTGTAGGCGCGATGAGTTCCTGGAATTGGCACCAAGCGCGGCTTCTGGAAGCTGCAAAACTTAAAATCGCGGCGCAGAACGCGCTGCTAGCGGGCAACGGCCAAAGCCAGCTATTAGGCAATTCTTCCGCTGGGCTTGCGAGTGGAGATGATTCGGGAGACTTTACGCCGCTACCGGGAACGACTCTGGAGGAGACGGAAGACGCCTCGATCTTCCACGTGCGAATGCCGCGCAGCTCGCTTGGGGCGCTGGGATTGCCGGTGAACGAAGAGCGCGCTGGCGAGTGGATCCAAGTGGATTTGCTGGTTGGAAACGATGGGCTGCCGCAAGCGGTGCGGTTGGCGCAGGAAGAAAACTGAAACGAGTTTGCCGCGGGCGATTGAAGCGCTGCGGTTTGGGAGAGAAGAGGAGAAAAGAAGAATGCGTCCCAAGATAAAAATGTGTTTGGTATTGAGTGGAGCGCTAGTGTTGAGCGCGGCAGCGGTGCAAGCGCAGAGACACGGCCCGGATGGGCCGACGCCCTTTGGAGCCCCGATGGAGTTGATGGGCTTTGAAGGCATGCATAGCGGAAAGGTGGTCAAGGGCGCGCCATTCTCTGCGACGGCTACGTCGGAGACCACGTCGACGCTGCAGGATGGATCCGTGCTGCACCGGACGTCGCAGGTGTCGATGTATCGGGACAGCCAGGGAAGGTCGCGGCACGAGGCCACCTTTACTGGGTTTGGGCCCCTGACGGCGTCGGGGGGAGCCAAGAAGATGGTGATGATTTCCGATCCTGTGGCTGGCGTACACATCATGCTGGACGATGAGCAGAAGGTGGCTCACAAGATGGCCCTTCATACCCACGGCGGAAGCGGCGCGGACGCAAAAGCCGCTCCGGCGTTTGAGGGGAAGATGCAGGAGCGGATGCAGCAGGATGAGGCCGCCGGTTTGCTGAAGAAAGAGTCGCTGGGAACACAGATGATTAATGGCGTGGTGGCGGAAGGTACCCGGACTACGCATATCATTCCTGCGGGGCAGATTGGAAATGAGAAGGCCCTCCAGGTGGTTTCCGAGCGGTGGTATTCGACGGATCTGCAGATTGTTTTGAAGAGCACGCGAACCGATCCACGGTTTGGGACCACCACCTACACGGTGACCAATGTTCAGAGGACGGAGCCGGCGGCGACACTGTTCACGGTGCCGGCCGAATACACGGTGCAGACCGGCGGGCGAGGCCCCGGAGGCCGGGCGCCCATCGCGGCACCGCGGATCGACTAACAAATGAAGCCTAGCGCTGGCGGTTCACGCCGCAGCTAGTGCACACAGTAACGACGAGCTTCTCTCCTGAAGACGGTACGCCCTTTCCGCATCTGCCCCCATCAATGCGGAAGGGGCGTCACCGTGTTTGGAGGGAGAAAAGTTGAAGACGCTGCTTCGATGATGGTGTAAGAAGTTGGAGGAAGGGGCGGCACAGAGCCCTCCACGAAAGGCAGGACGCGGGTTTGGACGAGAGAAAGTTGGCGCAGCAATTGGAGCGCGAGGGATTTGGCCATACCTATGTTTGGCAGGATGGGCCGAACGCGTTTTATCCTGAGCATACGCATGACACGGAGACCGCGCACATCATATTAAGCGGCGAGATGACATTGACCATGGACGGCCGGACGGACACGTATCGAGCGGGAGGCCGCTGCGACGTTCCGGCCGGGACCGTGCATTCGGCAAAGATAGGGTCGCTGGGCTGTCGGTATTTGATCGGAGAAGAATAAGATTCGCGGTATCCCCTCAGCGGCCAGCCTGCGTTTACGTTTCGATGAACTCCGAGAGCCGGCGTAAGACCAGCTCGCATCACTCCCGAGCGGAGTGCGGCGGGCTCGACAGCAGTCATCACTTGCGGTGCGTGCGTGGAATTTTCGGCGTGTTATGATGCGGGCCTATGAGCAAACAACATTTTTTTGTGAGATTGATTCCGCCGCGGGCGACGTTTCCGATGGATATGACGGCGGAGGAGAAGTTGTTGATGCAGGAGCACGTGCGGTATACACAGGAGAAGTTTCTGGCGGGCAAGGTGTTGCTTTACGGGCCGGTTATGGCGCCGGAGGGGGCGTTTGGGATGGCGGTGTTTGCGGTGGCGGATGAGGCGGAGGTACGGGAGGTCTTGGAGAATGACCCAACCGTTCTAGGCGGGTTGAATACGTTTGAGGTTTGTCCTATGAGGGTGGGTGCGGCGCAGGGATTTGGTCTAGCAGAAAAGCAGTGAGCAGCGAGCGGCGCCTACGGTACGGCCTCAATTGTTCCCCGCGCAAGTGCTAATCCCGTTGTCATACTAGGACACAGAAGCAGACGCCGGTCGTTCCGATATAAGTCCTGCTGGAAAGCCGAGTGACCTTATACGTGGACGGCGGCGGAGTGTGTTAGTGTAATTTTCCCAAAATTGGTGAGAGCCGGACGAGGAGAACGATGGGGAAACCGAAGGTGCTGGCTACGCGGCCGCTGTTTCCTGCGGCGCAGGAGATTTTGAACGCGGGGTGCGAGGCGGAGTATTGGACGAAACCGGAACGGATTTCGAAAGAGGAGTTGTTCTCTAGGATTCGGGATAAAGAAGGCTTGGTGTGCCTGCTGACGGAAAAAGTGAATCTCGAACTGCTTAACGCGGCGCCGAAATTGCGGATTGCAGCGAATGTGGCGGTGGGATTCGACAATATTGACGTGGCGGCTTGCACGAAGCGTGGAGTGGTGGCGACAAATACGCCGGGAGTATTGGATGAGACGACGGCGGATTTTGCGTGGACTTTGCTGATGGCGGTGGGGAGGCGGTTGGTAGAAGGAGATACGCTGGCGCGGTCCGGGAATTGGACTGGGTGGGATTTGGATCAACTGGTGGGGACGGATGTGTGGGGAAAGACGCTCGGGATTGTGGGGTTTGGACGGATCGGGAAAGCAATGGCGAGACGGGCGATTGGTTTTCAGATGAAGGTGATTTATGCGGATGCCGTGCGGGCGCCGGAGGCGATGGAGAAAGATTTGAACGTGGAATATCGCGGGATGGCGAGTTTGCTGGCGGATTCGGACTTTGTGAGCGTGCATGTGCCGCTCTTGCCGGAGACGCGCGGGTTGTTCGATGCGGCAAGGTTTTACACGATGAAGCCTACGGCGTACCTCATTAATACGTCGCGTGGGGCTGTAGTGGATGAAGCAGCGCTTGTGCAAGCATTGGAAAGCAGAAAGATTGCGGGGGCGGCGCTGGACGTGTTTGAGAACGAGCCGTTCATTCATCCGGGGTTGAAGAGGCCGAACGTGGTGCTGGCGCCGCACATCGCGTCGGCGTCAATTGAAACGCGCACGAAGATGGCGTGCATGGCGGCGGAGAATGTGGTGGCTCTGTTGAAGGGGCAGCGGCCTCCGAATGTCTTGAATCCAGAAGTTTTGCAGGCGAAATAAAGTGCGGGCGACTCTATGGCGGAACTGAAGCTTCTTGCCCGCCGGATTTTCCAGGAGACCATTTCGGCGATCGATATTCCGCTCGCGATGGCGAGCAAACTGCGGCGCGAGGGGACGGTGTTATGTTTCGACGGCGCAACGGTGGATTTGCGTGCGTTTAGGAGCGTGCGCGTTATCGGGATTGGGAAAGCGGCGCATGCCATGGTAGAGGGATTAGCCAGTTTGTTAGGCGCGGAGTTTGCGTTTAAGGGGGTGGTTTCGGCGCCGACGCCTCCGCTGTATGCCGTGGAGGGGATGGAGTACTTCGTCGGAGGACACCCGACACCGGATGGCCAGAGTTGGAAGGCGGCGGAGGCCATTCTTGCTTTGCTCAAAGAGTGCGACGAGAAGACGGTTGTGTTTTTTTTGTTGTCGGGTGGAGGGTCGGCACTGGTGGAGTTGCCGTTGGACTCTGCGCAGAAACTTGAAGATGTCCGACAGCTACATCGCGCGCTGGTGACGTGCGGCGCGCCGATCGAGGCAATGAATACCGTCCGGAAGCATGCTTCAGCGGTGAAGGGAGGAAGATTGGCGGTGGCCGCTGGGCGCGCGATGAAGATTACCTTGGCCGTGAGCGATGTGCCTGTTGGAAAGGAATCGGCGCTAGCTTCCGGGCCGACGCTGCCCGACCCGACGACGATTGAGGACGCGCAACGCGTGATTGACGAGTTTTCGTTGAGGAAGAAATTGCCGGCGGTGCTGTTGCGGTGGATCGATGAGGGGCACATGCCGGAGACGCCCAAGGAAGGTCACGCTGCATTTCGCAACGCGCATTTTTCTTTGCTGCTTGGGTTGGATGATTTGTTTCATCCGGCTCATCACGCTACCGAGGCCAAGGGATTTGTGGCGTGTTGCGACAATACCACGGACGATTGGCCGGTGGAGAAGGCGGTGGAATATTTGTTAGGGCTGCTCGACGAGGTGCGTCGGGCGAATCCTGGTCAGCGAGTGGCGGTGATTGCTGATGGCGAAGTGAGCTCGCCGGTGAAGGGGAAAGGGATCGGAGGACGGAATGCGGCATTTGTTTTGGCTTGTGTGAAGAGGATTGCCGGGAAGAGAATTGCTGTGCTGAGCGCGGGAACAGATGGAGTGGATGGGAATAGTCCGGCGGCGGGGGCGGTGGCGGATGGGGAGACTTTGGAGCGCGGACAGGCGATTGGTTTGAATGCAAGATATATGTTTCGGGAGAGTGACTCGTATAGTTATTTTGCGAGGTTGGGGGATACGATTGTTACCGGGCCGACGGGGAATAATCTGCGGGATCTGAGGATTTTGTTGGCGGAGGCGGAAGAGAATAAACCTGAGAAATGGATTTAACACAGCGAGACGCCGAGACACAGAGGGCGCGGAGAATTGAGTGGTTTGGGCAAACTCTGCTGTTTGGAAAAATGACACGAGCCCCGGTATTTGCCGGGGCTCGTAGTGCTTTTGGATTGCGGAAGGTTACTGTTTTGGGGGCGGAAGGCGCGTTTCGATCGTTTTTAGGCGGTCGGCCATTTCTTGCATCAGCTGTTCTAGGCGATCGAGGCGCTTGGCTACGGCGCCCGGTTCGTTTGTTGAAGGGGAGGAAGAGGCTTCGGAGGTTTCGTCCTCCCCGGAAGCTTCGCCGCGTGGGTGGCGCTTCTCGCCAGCCGGAGCTTTCAGGCTGGCGATCTGTCTCTCGATCATCGGAGCCATTTCGATGCTGAGGTCGGCACTCTTGAGCAGGGCCTCTAGAGCGGGAATGGCGCTCGCGTCTCCGCGCGCGCCGAGCGCGAAGATGCTGGCCATGCGAATAGAAAAGTGCGCCTCGATAAGATAGGACGCGATTTGATTGGTGATGTCTTTGTTGTCTTTTTGGAGGCGGGCGAGACTGGAGATGGCCGCGTTGCGTGAGTCCATGGGCTTGCCTGGGGCAGACCATTGGAGGAGGAGAGGGACGGCTTTGTCGTCACCGAGAGGGCCCATGGAACGAAGCGCCGCGTTGCGAAGGAAGCCGTCGGGAGAATCGGCAGCGACCGCGGCATCGAGAGTGGCAAGTGCGTTGGGGGCTTTTAGGCGGCCAAGGGCTTGAAGGGCGGCGGCCCGGGCGCGATAGGAGCTGTCATCGGCGGCGATGGAATTCAGCTTGGTGACGATGGCGGGGGTGTCTTTGAAATTTGCCAGAGAGGAGACGATGCGATTGCGGACCCAAGGTTCTTTCGCGGTGTTCAGCGCGTCGAGGAGTTGCTTGGAGGCTGTGGAGCCGCCGAGTTGGCCTAGAGCGTCGGCGGCGTTGGCGCGGATGCCCCAGGCTTTGTCGTTGAGAAGCGCGTTGTTGAGCGCCGCGACGACTTCGTCATCACCTTTTAGCTTGGCGAGACCGCTGATAGCGTCGGCGCGGTCGGCGAGATCGGAGGCGTTCTTTAACTGGTAGAGCCACTCCCTTTTTTCTTTGTGGAATTCGGTGGATTTGAGCACGTGGCCTCCTTTGTCGAAGAGGACCATCAGCGGAGCGGAATCCGCTGGAAATGTGAAGATCGCGGTGTCCTTGCCTTGGGATACCGTAATAGGAAAAAGCTTTGGTCCGGAGGCCGTGGTGATTTCGACTTCAGTGGGAATATGGAAGAGGCCGACGCGCCCTTCTACTCTTTGCGTTTGCTTGACCGTTAGCGCGACCTCATGCTTCGCCTCGTCATATCTATAGCTCAGGTCGAATTTGGGAGCGCCGGCGCCGTACAACCATTGGTTGAAGAACTGGTCGACGTTGGTGTGTGTGGCTTCTTCCATGGCTTTCGCGAGATCGGCGGTGACTACGTTTTTGCCGCGATTTACTTCGAGGTAGTGCTTGAGGCCGTAGTAGAAAGCGTCTTCGCCGAGTTGGTGGCGAAGCATGTAGAGAACCCAGCCGCCCTTGGTGTAGGCGTTGCCGTCAAATTCGCCGGAATCGTTGAAGTCGTGGCGGACCGTGGGCTTGCTGTAGAGATTGGCTTCTTCGAACCATTGGCGGGCGCTTTGCCACCTTTCGTAGTCGGCTTGATCTTTGCCGAAGTGAGATTCCGTCCAGACGAACTCCATGAAAGTGGCGAAGCCTTCGTTGAGCCAGATGTCGCCCCAGTCTTTGCAGGTCACCAAATCTCCGAACCATTGGTGGCCGAGTTCATGGGAGATGAGCCCGTCTTCGCCGGTGATAAATTCGGGCGCTAGTTTGGGATGCTGGAGCGAATTGCTGGTGTTTGTCGTGGCGCTGGAGTTTTCCATGCCACCGGCGACGAAATCATCGACCATGGCTTGCGCATACTTTTCCCAGGGGAAATGACGAAATACCTTGATTTCGTTTCCAAACAGTGGGATCAGGCACTATCCAGGCTAAAGTCGTTCGTCGAAGATTGAGTGCTCCGAGTGAGATAAACGATTTTGAAACCCACTCGAATCGAAGGAAGCCACCGCGCCGGCCAGAAGAACAGACTGGTAGTGACTCACTTTGGATTCTTGAGGAGGCCATCAACAACGGTCAGAAGCGAATCTGCAGCCACGTTCTTGTCCAGTGTCACATCGGCTTCCAGCGCCTTGGCGGCCTTATTCATGCTCCCTTGCAGGAAGCCCGAGACCACCACTATTTTGAGCTCTGGATGTTTGGAGCGAACCATCCGCAATACCTCGAACCCATCCACGTCGGGCATGCTCAAGTCGAGCGTCATCAAATCGACGTTCTTCTTTTCGACCGCTGTAACTGCCTCTTTTCCCGATTTGCATTCGACTACAGAATATCCACCACTCTCCAATAGAATTCGATACCCTTTTCGATGGTCTGAATTATCGTCAACAACAAGAATGACTCGCTCTTTCGTATCAGCCATCTCCTACATTACCCCATAATTATTGGTAACCACATTATTTTACCACGATTCGTACAGACTTCGCGGTCCTTGGAACAGCAATGAGCACTGCCTGATTGATATGCGTCCGGTAATCCAGCTATCCATAAGCTTGTTCTTTCGAATCAACAAATCTGTCTAGGCAAACTTCTGGCACCAGTGATGCGTCAAAAACGCAGTTGGGGCTTATCGGGGCAGGTCTCAGACAGCAACATCTCTGCGTCTCGGCTGTCCCCACAACACGTTCGAACTGTTGGATACCCTACAGACATCAATCCTCCTTCGCAGTATGACTGGACCTGGGGTTTCACCTGGCTGCGATGGCCAAAAAACTCAGGGATGTAAAAGTGCCCGTTTTCGATGCCCAAGCTTTTCTCGATTCTGCTGGTGTGTCGAGAAAAGTCATAGAGTTTAAAAGGGCGGAGGGTGTCTACGCTCAAGGTGATCCTGCGAGCAGCGTAATGTATTTACAGAGTGGCGGTGTGAAGCTCACCGTGGTCAATGAAGTAGGCAAAGAAGCGGTCGTCGCCATTCTGGGACCGGGAGACTTTTTTGGTGAAGGCTGTTTGGCAGGGCAGTCCATTCGCATGGGGACGGCTACGGCGGTTACTCCTACCACCGTGCTCGTGATTCAGAAGAGTGAAATGTTCAAGGTGCTGCACGCCGAGCATGGCCTCTCCGACCTGTTCATCAGGTTCATGCTGGCACGGAACATCCGAATCGAGGCTGACCTGGTCGACCAGTTATTCAATTCGAGCGAGAAGCGGCTCGCCCGCACTCTTCTATTGCTTGCCCAGTACGGCAAACAAGACCAACCTCACGGAGTTCTCCCCAAGATGTCGCAAGAAACACTGGCCGAGATGATTGGCACAACGCGCTCCCGCGTAAATTTTTTCATGAACAAGTTCAGGAAATTGGGCTTCATCAAGTACAACGGCGGACTTCAGATCAACACTTCCCTTTTGAGCGTCGTGCTGCACGAGTAGCCCCCGTTCCCGACGTTCACCGCAACGTGAACGCCGCCGAAATCAACGATGTCGCCCGCCTGTGCGAGTCGTTTCACGGCCGGGACGGTCCCGATCTGTTCGGGCGGTTGGACGGCGTGCGCGGTGCTGGTCGACGGCGAGAAGTGGGCGGAGTCGACGAATCGATCCGTCCGGGAAATCTGCGCGAAAAATTTCGTTTTCGATCTGCGTCTGATCGCGGAAGTTCGAGAGGAAATCACGCGGAGCCACGAAATGTTCCGAAGGCACAGGATCATCGGGGGGAACGGATGAGAGTCGAACGCGTTCGTCCGGATGCGGATATCCCGACGTGTTTCCATTGTGGCGAAGCGATCGTCCCGTCCGACGATCGGATCAGGTGTGCGAACGGTCCCGTCGCGCATGGGAATTGCTTCCTACGTTGTGTGATCGGATCGGTCGCGCACCTCCTCCGGAAGTGTCGCTGCTTCGTTCCAGGTTCGATCCTGCGCGATCCGGAAGGGATGTCGAGGCGGCAGGCGGCGGACGCGGCAGTGATCGCGTGGAAGGCGCAGCAGGGCGCGCGGTCAATGAACGGGTGCCGGTTTGATAGGGTCTTGATACGGGGAAAAAAGGGGGATTCGGAACGCGTTGTGTGGCGGAGAGGTTGCGATTGAAACCCCCATTGGTGGGTGGGAGGTGAGAGGTCGGTGAGCGTTCGAATGCCTCTTGTTATCAACATCGGTTTTCGATTTGGAGTGTACCGGCGTCACATAAAGACCATCGGCTATCTTGGCCAGATCGATAAACTCTTCGGTGCGCCGGCGGCAACACGCAGTTGGAACACAATACTTTCGGTGCTGCGGATTTTGAAAGCCCAAGCAACGAATGCGCCCGGCGGACGGCCTATCACAAAACGGGAAACATGATCTGCTCCAACGGCGAGCAGCCACTCGCAGTTCGCGAAGCGTGATAGCTCCTGGATTACGGGCTTTAGAGGCTAATCTCTGCCCCCTGCGTGCGCCTACTTATACTTAGGATTGGTGTTTTGTGGGGTGACCAACAAATCGTTAGTCCACGCCTGTATAACGTAATCGGAACACTCACCCAGTTCTCAATACGCGCTACACCTGCTGACCTCCGCACCGCCACTCCCGCAAACAGCCCGAGCGGCCACTCCCCGGGAATCCTCTCCCGAAGCTCCCGCCAATCTGCGCAGCGCCCATCAGCCCGAGCACGTTGGGCCACCTTGGCATGACAGGGCTTAGGTTTGGACGCGAGTGACGGCAAGGCTGAGATCGTGCCCTCCCAAGAAGGAAACACGGGAACGAACCTTCGGACAGGGAGGGACAGAGCGGGGCTTACAGCACCAAATCCGTCCTCTGGAACACTAGACCCAAATAGTACCGGCTTCTATCCTATGGGAAGCAGGGGACCTGCCTTTTCAGCTCGGCATAGCTTGGGACCATTCCGACGGGTCAGCCGTAAGGCTGAGACGGCGGCTTTGATGTTCTATGGCCATAAAGCCCGGACGACCTGACAAGAGAAGCGCGGCGACAGTAGCCGTGATGCTTACCAGCCGAGAGAGCGCGTTCACCACCGAATTGACCGTAACAGAAAACATAAGCGAGCGAGGGGCGCGTGTCTTGACCAAGAAACAGTGGTGGGCAAACGATGCTCTGGTTATTAAGTCTTTGGAGGGAGACTTGCAGTCCGAGGCGAGAGTCGTCTACCGGCAGCCCGTACGTGAGAATGTCTATGCGATCGGAGTGGAGTTGCTGGAGCCAAAGGGCCATTGGCGAGGTAAATCCCGCTGAGCGAGCCGTGGAAATATATTTGATTGGAATGAAGAAGGACATAAATTGCAGGGGCGCGATTTATCGCGCCCTGGTGTGTTGCAACGATTGTAGGGGCGCCCTTTGGCAAGCGGCATCCCAAAATCTTCTATTTCATATTTTGTAGGAGTGCGGAACGAAGGCTCTTTAAGGCTGCTCGGCAAGAATCCATCCGAAAGAATTCGGTGTTCCCATTCTTTACCAACAACTGAATGTTACGACTCTGCTCCCACCGCTACCTCCATTAATTTGTTCTTCTCGAAAAAGAAAAGAGCCGGGAACTCTGCGCCAGTCCCGGCCCCTTCCCCAGATTAAACGCCGCTGCTACGCCGCCCTCACCCGCAGGTCGTTCTCAGCAGCACGAGCGAAAAGCCGCTGTAGTTCCAACTTCTCCGCATCCGTCATTTGCAGTAAGTAGCGTCGAGACTTATCCTATTCTCAAGAGAGAAGCAGCGAAGGGGAAGCTGTGGCCCAAGACTGGCGGAACTCGGAACTCAAACGAGGCTACGCGCGAATGACGAAAGACCGTGCCGAGCGCATCTTGGACGATTGGCAGAGCGAGCGCGACACGGAGGAGCTTGTTGCCATGACCGGGCACAAGCGACTTAGAAAGCCCAAGATGGAATTGCGCGGCTTCTCCGTTTGTGAATACAACGTTCCGCGAAAGCCGAGGCGCGAAGCTCCCGCACGGCGTCGAGAATGGAAGAGAGCACCGGAAGCCGTCGCACTGCTGGAGAAAGGGAACAGGCAGGGGTTTGAGGAACTCGGCGACTTGAACCAGCCGCTAACCTACTTTTCACTTGGTAGGAAGGGAGCCTACTGCCACGGCTGCGAGGTTATCCATGAGAAGTCCACTATGTTTTACACGCCGCTTTCACGGCAAATACGCTCAGCGCGCTCTCTGCGACACATGGCTGCGGCTGATCGGTCCCGCTTGGTGAGCTAAGTAGCTTTGTTTTCCGCCACGCGGCCACGCAAAGGCTCGCAAGGACCGTGGTATTCATGCGAGCTTTCGCCTCCGATTTTCAACGCCGCTACAAAATGTGTGTTGCAAACAACCGAGATAAATATTCTACGGCAGCTGGAGTTCTGGCTCGACATCCATCGTGACCGTGGACCACTACGGAACCCATACCGGCGTCTCCGTAGGGTCAACAACCTCGCAAACCTCTGCACATCTCCAGAGCAATGGGCCCAGAACCACCTGTCCCAGCATCCTCCGCACTCCCAGCGCCCCCACCAACGTCCAGAAACCCGGCTTCCTGCAAGTAATGAGCCCTCCATCGACCGCCTCCGCTTGCTCCGGGAACAGTTGCGAAACCCAAATTCAATACCAAGTTCTCGACACGAACGGAGCTAACATGAATGTTCCAGGTATGACCGTACAAGAATACATAACTGTGGGAGGCTCCTGCGGCCCGGGAAACTGGAGCGACTCAAGCGCGTGGAGCACCGGCGCCAACGGCCAACTCCTTGCCCCTGATACAATCTACGTCTGCGCATCTGGATCAGGCAGTTGTCAACTACAAATCACGCAAACTTTCACTGTCGACGGATATCCGGTGCTGATCATGAGCAAAGACCGCAACCAAACGGGAACAAAAAACATTATCACTATCAACCTAAACGGTAATCAAGCGAGTTGTCCGACGGTAACAATCACTCCTTAGGGGCAAAACATGAAATTCGCAGGCGCCGTGTTCTCAAGCTTGTTTGCCTCCGCAATATTAGTGGTAACGCTGGGTTCGCGAGCCGGGGCCGGACCATATCGGCAATCCACAACTGCTACCGTCGGACAAAGCAAACTTGACAGACAAATCCCCGATTTTCGTACCTCAGGCCGGACAATGATGACGACCATCATCGACATCGCCTTCGAATTCCAATTACCGATGGGGATCGAGTACGTGGACCGAGAGGCCATCACCCGCCCGCTCTATCTCGAATTCCACGACCAATCCATCCGTTCCATACTTAGCGGAATCATCGCCGAGCGCCCAGCCTATCGCATTTCTTTCTCCGGAGAAGTCGTTCAAATCGACTCTCCAAAGTCTCTACAGGACCCCTCCAATCCCTTCAACAGATCTATACAAGACTTTTCTGTTACTGACGTTGACACGCGAAATGCAGACTTGACGCTTGTGTGCGAACTCGGAAAGGATCTGGGGCCCCAGACCTTCTGTGGAGGTAGTATCGCGACTGGGCAGTGGGGGCCGCGGCTGATCACCCTACACTTGCAAAATTCGAAGGTGTACGAAATCCTCGACGCGATCGTACATGAAAACGGACAGGCGATCTGGATTGTGATGGCACCTGATAGCGAGCTTTCCCAGACCAAGGCCGGGGCGCTCTGGCATATCTATCCCTTACGCGCACCATTCCAAGCGACCGTGCTAGACAAGCTCACCAACCTGGTACCCTAGGCTCAGCCTCCACTGGGGCCCCCAATACTGGCGGCGGGCGGGTAGGCGACCCTTAACGCGCCGGGCTGACTTTGACTTCGTTTTTTCTGGGGGTGGCCTACCCTTTTATAGGGTATGGCGGAGAGGGTGGGACTCAACAGTCCGGCTTATCTTCGGATGGCCGGGCCTTTTTTTGCGCTACGGGAATTTATTTCCCTTGGATGGCGTCAATCGCGGAAAGCTTCCGGTCTACGTGTGGTTCTGTGCGCGGCATACCTGAATGCAGCACGCAACGTTGTCCGGCAGCAACACCGCATGTGGGACAAGGGACGGAGACTACCTGTTCTGGTGTGAGTTCTTTCTTTTTCATTCCGCGTTGTTACTCTCTACGGCATGCAGCAAGACCGTCCAATTTGGGACATGTTATGCAAGAAACAACCAGAGATAAGTCTATCGCAATGACCCGCACGGTGAGACTGTTACCGGACAGAGTTGGAAGTCTGCACGGAAATAGGTCAAGCGCGTTTGTGCCAAAGCAAAGACCAGAGTGAAAGAACATCTAGCACGCTGCGCTGAGCAGCTTCGCAAGGCGGTTCGCTATCTGGCCAACAGTTCCTGCGCTCCCAAAGAGAAGTTGATGGGGGTGTACGACACTGAGTTTGGAAGCATTTGGCACGACGATTTTCCGGACGGCTCTTTGAAAGACGACTACCTAACCATCATAGGCTCGATAATCAAGTCTGATGAGCCTAAAGCTGCTGTAAACATCGCGGCTATGTCCGATGAACAAGCGCGGACGGTCATACAGCAAATCTGTTCGCTCTCTGAGGGCGTTGCGTACACGCTGGGCAGACAGAGCAATTCTTAGTGAAGCACGGACCTGTAATGGCAGACCAACTGAAACGCTGCTCTGAGCACTTACGCAAGGCCGTTGCATACTTGTCCGGCATCTCCGGCACACCGCAAGAAAAGTTGCGCGGTATGGTGTCCAACACCCGTTTCGGCAGTATTGCTGAAGATGAGTTTCCGAGTGGGCCGCTGAGATTCGCTTTTCATGCTATCGCTGCCCAGATCGGCGAGCACACGGAGACGCAGCGGTTTGACAGCATCATGGCGATGGCCGATGAACGAGCACGGAAGGTCATAAAGCAAATCTGCGAGCTTTCCGAGGCCGTTGCGTATGCGCTAGATAGACGGAGCGATTCCGCCTAGAAGCTAAACGCCTTGTCAGCAAACCCGCGCATGTGGGCAGTCTTCAGATTGGATTCGGCCAAGTACTTTTCCGTGGTGGCCAACGATTTGTGGCCAAGGATGATCTGCAAATCTTTCAGCGGCAGCCCCGCGTGGTTTATTTTCGTGGCAAACGTCTTGCGGAAACGGTGCAAGTACCAATGCTCACACACCGGCTTATCTTTGCATGACAATCCTTTGCGGCTGAGCTTGGCAGACAGAACTTCTGCCCCTTCGGAGGGCTTGTCCTGGTGATCGGCAATGATCTTCTTCTTGTCCGTTGGTGTCAGATTGCTGGTGCTACCAAGGCAGTGCCCGCAGTTAAGACCCGCACGAAGTGCAATGCGTTTCAGGATACGCAGAAAGTGTCCGTTAGGCCGTCCGTCTGCGTTGGGAAAAATCAACTTGGCTTCGCTCTTCTGACGGCGCGCTTTGAGCATCGCCACCAAGTCAGCCGGTAGCGGTATACTACGAATTTCGTGACTCTTTGGAGCAAAGCCCCACTCTGGTTTTGCGCTCACGGTATGAATGCGGTGTTGAAAGTCAATGTCTGACCACTCCGCATTGCTAACTTCTTGTTCTCGGCAGCCCGTGCCAAGGAAGAAAGAAAAGATGCTGTGCTCTTCCTCATTCATGGTCTGAAAGACCTTGCGCAATTCGTCAGGCGAGAATACCCGCACCGGCTGCGTTTCCACCGTTGGAAGTTCAGCCCAACGGGTCTTAACCTTGCTGCCGCTATGCTTCAGAAGGAAGCTAACAATCAGCACACGGTTCTTTACGGTCTTGGGGGACAACCCGGCAGCCGTCATAAGGTCTACGAAGTGCCTCACGGCGGGTTCTGTCACTTCATCCAGCCAGCGCACGCGTGACGGCAGGCTATCCACGAAGGTGTTGAGTGCCAGCGTGTACGCGGCCACTGTGCGCTCGGCCTTGTGCTCTTTGGCCTTCAGGAACTTCGTTACTGCTTCCTTCACGCTGACCCGGCCAACGTTGTCCAAGGCTTCGTCCTGCTCCAAGGTCAGCCCCTGCCGGTTAGCGTACTTGGTAGCCAGAAGCTTGGAGCGCAGTGCGGTAGCATTCTCGAAATGCTGCCCGGCAGCCACCCACTCTTGCTTCCCGTTGTCGTTGACGTGGCGAAGATAGAAGGAACCCGTGGGTTTCCGGCCTTGGCCCAGCTTGACCAATTCAAAGCCCCAATACGCTTTTCCCGTGTTGCTGACCTTCTGTTTTCGCAGGTATATCGCTACTTTGAATTGGTGCCGCATTGTGACTGTTCTCCTAAACAAATACGGCCTTAATCGTCACACGTAGTCACATGGCGGTCAATGGTACTAACAACATGCGTTTTTATTGGTGTTTTTGCTGATTAAAAGTAGTGGCGGAGAGGGTGGGATTCGAACCCACGGTAGGGGTTAACCTACACACGCTTTCCAAGCGTGCGCCTTAAACCGCTCGGCCACCTCTCCCGCGACGGACGCAACCTTATCAATTTAGCAGAAACTCTCGGTTCGCGCACATCTCTGCGACTTCGCACATTCTTTTTCCTCTGCTAAACTGTTGGCTGCGGTTCCGGGATAGTGCAATCGGTAGCACATCAGCCTTTGGAGCTGAGAGTCCTGGTTCGAGTCCAGGTCCCGGAACCAAACTTTCCCCTGCCCGCCGCAGCTGCGCGATAGCTGGCAAGCCTCTGAGAAAAACACTGCACTCGCGCACTTCAATGAAGATGAAAAGCTAAGGCGATCAATTGCCAGCGGCGGCGCTCTGGACTATCGATCGAATGAAGTCAGCTTCGTCTGGGCGGTACGGTTGGCCGTTGGTACGGAAAATTTCGTGGAACCACACTGTTGGTTCGCGATCCGTATATGGATTCTTCCAGGAGTCCCATGGCAGATAGGTCTGGGTTTTGCCGGCGACAAGTCCCCAATTGAAGGCGGCGACATGATACTTCTTTGCAATGGGGAGCGTTCCCTGAAACGTGCTGCCATTGCCCCGAGCCATGTACTCAGTGCAGAAAATGGGGCGGTGATACTGCTCGAGCGACAGCACTCGCCTTTCAAACACTTCAGGCGCGTCGTAGCTGTGAAAGGAAATAACGTCGGAAAAAACCAGCTGAATTTTTTCCATCGCGCCAAGCTTGTCGGAGGCCGACCAATCCCCTGTCCAGACACCGCTCGTGAGCGGTTGCGACGCACCAGCCTCGCGCGCCCACTCAAACACCCGCGGCAAGAGCGCCCGCACCAGTTCTTCCTTCTTGGGCGGCTCCGAGCTCGCATAACTTCCGCCGTTCGTATTGTCCGGCTCGTTCCAGACGTCCCAGCCGAGAATCCGCTGGTCCCTGGCAAAGGCTCCTACTACTCCTTTGACATAGGCTTCAAGGCGCTGATATTGACTCGGATCTTGGAGGGCAGCGGCTCCGGGGCTTTGCACCCATCCTGAATTGTGCACGCCCGCTCTCGGCGCGCGCTGTTTTCCGAGTTTGGGATTTGGGTCCCAGCAGGAATCGAAGAGGACCAACAGCGGCCTGATCTTATGTTTCTGCGCAATCGTCAGGAAAATGTTGAGGCGCTTCTTGAAGCCTTCCGGATCCTGCTGCCAGAGCAGGTCGTGCAGGAACACTCGCATAGTATTCAAACCGAGTGATTCGGCCCAGCCCAGCTCTGTATCGATGCGTTGGGGATCGAAACTCGAAGCCTGCCACATCTCCAGTTCATTGATTGCCGTGGATGGAATGTAATTACTGCCAACGAGCCACGGTTGCCGCGCGTACCAGTCATTCGCGGTTTTCTCAGTCCAGCGCGCTGTCTGCCCGTACGAACAAAGCGCCAAGCCCACGGTAAGCATCATGCCAGCTAGGAAGCGTTTCATCGGATTTGTTTGTCTCCGTTTCTCATAGCGAATCGGGATCCATGGGCCGATGGTTCCTCATCTAAAGTTGCTGCTGATCTGCGCGCGGCATTTTTGTGGCATTTCTATGCCCCACTTTCAATCATAGATCGGACGCGGGCAATTACTATCGGGCTGTCCCGTTCGCACCTTAAAGCGCTCCGGCATTTTGCAACTCATCCTTCATTCCGGCCCAACTCTGCCGCGTGGATTCCTCGGCTGTGGACGCACCGCGCCAGTGCGTTTCCAGGCTGACGGCAAAATGATAGCCGTCGCGCTTCAGCGCCGCAAATTGGCCCGTCCAATCGATGATCCCGCGGCCCATCGGGGCCCAATCGTAATTTTTGCTGTCCGGCTTTTTCGCGACATCCTTGCAATGACAATGCCCGATACGTTCCTTGGGTAAAAGAGCATATCCATCTGGATAGGCCTTCTCGCCGCGCGAAGCGGCGTTTCCCGGATCCCAGTTCAGCATCAGAGAGGCTGACTTCACCCCGGCGAGAACTTTCGCTGCCTCCGCCGCTGTGCCGGTATTGCACGCGGCTTCGTTTTCGAGGAGCAGCGACACGCCCTTCTTTCCCGCAACACCTGCGGCGGCAAGGAGCTTTTCATTCATCGCCGCACGATACGGCGTCTGGTCATCCAGCCGCCAAAAATCGAAGCAGCGCACGCGGTCGGTCTGGAAGACTTTGGCCAGCTCGATGCTGCGTTCGAGCACTTCGTCCTGCTGCTCGTAAGTGAAATCGGCGTTGAACTGCGCGCCCTTTGGACTGAATTGGGATTTCGGCGCGCCCGGCCAATCCACTTTGAAGAGCGGACTGGCTATGTCCGTCACGCGTAATTTGTATTTTTCGAGGATGCGGCGTGCTTCGGCAATTTCTTTAGCATCTAGTTTTAGCAGGTTTTTGTTCCACATGCCCCGCAGCTCGATCCACTCAAGGCCAAATTCACGCGCGATAACTTCACAGGAGCGGCCGAAGTCTTGACCCACCTCATCGTTGATGACGGCAATGCGAAACGGGGAATTCATACTTTCAGCCCCAGCCTTTGTTTGGTGGAGTTCGAAGGGCTCCGGAGGAATCGGCGTTTCAAAGTACGTCAAGTCGACGGGCGGATAGAGCCGTTCTCGGGCGGCCCGCGGGACTTCCGGAAAAGATGCTGCGGCTGCCAATGCACCCATCCCTGCGAGAAACTCTCGACGAGCATTGCGACTTTCCATTGACGCTCCTTTCGTGTCTTGGTATGCGGACAAGATACCGCAAGAGCTTGCTTCTGGACAGTATTCTCCGCAGGAAAATTGGTGGTTGGACACCGGCGCAGGCATGAGAGTTTGCCACCACGGCGGTCAGCCCTTATGATTTTATCGAAGCAGGGCTGAACGTCTCCGAACGAGCGGCTCGAGGTCTTGATGTCCCCGGAAACAACGCAGAATCATCCTCACATAAACCCCTGGGTCATCGCCATCGCGGTCATGCTCAGCACTTTTATGGAAGTGCTGGACACCACGGTCGTAAACGTCTCGCTTCCTCACATTGCCGGCAGCCTTTCGGCGACGGTCGACGAAGCTACCTGGACCCTGACTTCCTATCTCGTCGCCAATGCCATCATCTTGCCGCTCACCGGATGGCTCTCCAATTTCTTTGGCCGCAAGCGCATGCTGATGCTCTCCGTCACGGGGTTTACGATCGCGTCTTTTCTGTGCGGCCTTGCTCCCAGCCTTCCGTTCTTGGTTGTTTGCCGAATCATCCAGGGCGCGTGCGGTGGAGGTTTGCAGCCCATCTCGCAGGCGATCTTGCTGGAATCTTTCCCGCCGGAAGACCGCGGCAAGGCCATGGGCTTTTGGGGACTCGGCATCGTCGTCGCTCCCATGCTCGGCCCCGTCCTCGGCGGCTGGCTCACGGATAGCCACTCGTGGCGCTGGGTCTTCTACATCAACGTTCCCATCGGCATGGCCTCCATCGTGATGACATCGCTCTTCATCTTCGATCCGTCCTATATCCGGCGCGCTTCGCAAAAAATTGACTATTGGGGCATCGGGCTGCTCGCCGTTGGAATTGCCACGCTGCAGATTGTTCTCGATAAAGGCCAGGAAAAAGACTGGTTCGGCACGGATTGGATTATCGCTGTTGCCATCGTTGCCGGCGTCACGCTCGTTGCTTTTCTCTTGTATGAGCTTCACATCAAGGACCCCGTCGTCAATCTGCGCGTTTTTAAAGACCGCACCTACTCCACCGGCGTTTTTCTCATGTCGCTCTTGGGCGTCGGCCTCTACGGCACCACGGTGTTGATCCCGCTGATCCTCCAGACGCTTCTCGGCTACCCCGCAATGCGCGCTGGCCTGGCCATGGCTCCCCGCGGTCTCGGCTCATTTATCGCCATGCCGGTCGCTGGCATCATCATGTCCAAATTTGATCCGCGTAAAATGCTTACCGTGGGAATGATTGTGTGCGGACTCACGCTATTCCAAATTTCGCGGTTGAGTCTCAGCGCCGGCTACTGGGACTTCTTCTGGCCGCAGCTTTTCATGGGCTTGTCGCTCGGACTTATCTTCGTGCCCCTCACTACCATTAGCATGGCTCCCATTCGCAAGGAAAACATGGGCAACGCTACCAGCCTTTTCAATCTCGTCCGCAATCTGGGAGGAAGTATCGGCATTTCCGCCGTCAGCACTATGCAGACGCGTTTTCAGCAGAGGAACATCAACCAGTTGGGCGCGCACGTCAATCCTTTTAGCGTTAGCGCCCGAAATATGATGAATTCCCTCGAAGGTATGTTCATGTCCAGCGGATCGGACAGCGCCACCGCAACTCACCAGGCTCGCGCAGCGATGTTCGGCATGATCGAGCGGCAAGCCAGCATGCTCGCTTACAACAGCATCTTTGTGATTCTGGCGGGATTGTTTGTCTTGATGCTGCCGTTTATTTTTCTGATGCGTCGTCCGCAAGTCAAGGGTGGCCCGCTAGCCATGCATTGACACGTCAAAGCAGTGCTGGCGCTCCGCGCAGAAAATTCCCTGTGCGCTACCCTCGAGGTCCTGTTCTATTGTGACAATAAGCGTTGGTGAGGTCCCTACCTCGGGAGTCTAGAGCTACTGCTCTGGATCATACGGAATAGGACCGGTCAATGGTTCAAGAATTTCTTCAGTGGAAACTCCCGACTCTTTCTCCGCGGTCTTGTCCAGCTTCCGCTGTACGCGCTTCTCTTCCTTCATCTTGCGCTTTTCCATTCGCTTCATTTCTTTTTGGCGCTTCTGAAATGTCGTCGTCATCGCGTCTCCTCGCAGGCGCTGCCCGGCGCGGCACAGGCCGTCGCCGCCAAGCTACATACATCGCGAGCTTTACCAGCGGGGTTCGCGGGGCTGCCGCGCAGACTCGCGGTAGTCCTCATTCGAAAAACGCTCGCGTCCACCACCGCCGCCCTTACCGCGGCCTCCACC
>Ga0207029_10125_pt2 | contig 21479 bp, 16 predicted proteins | sample Alteio_BWMinCont_39_FD_153282 | JGI IMG/M metagenome (GOLD analysis project Ga0207029, IMG submission 153282) | Enriched cells from forest soil in Barre Woods Harvard Forest LTER site, Petersham, Massachusetts, United States -... | ecosystem: Environmental > Terrestrial > Soil > Temperate forest >...
CCCAACAATACCCCTGGTATTGTTTGCAATGTTCCAGTTAAAATTCGCGGTCATTACGCCAGCCCTGATCACCGGGGCCTTGCAGGCAAATGACACCGTAGGAATTGTACGTATGCTGGACAAGGAGTGGGCCGTTATTCCTTCAAACGGTGATGTGGATGAGGGGCCTTCTATTTTCCCCAGCGGGATACGATCTGGTTTCCGGGTGCTAAAGATCATGTCCCTTTCGGAACCGAGGGTGCGTTTGTACGGAAATATAGCGCTGGTGACGACGAAAGTTGAACTGGCAGGCGTGTTGGGGAGCAAAGCTTTCGACATACAGGAGCGCCAAACCGATGTTTGGCGCTGGAAGAACGGTGGTTGGAAGTGCGTTTTGACGCAGGAGGCTGTGATACCAAAAGCATGATAATTAAACATCAAAATAAATAAATGCTATGACCAGCCCAACAAAAAATGCCGGCAAGCTTTGTTCCTTTTTGCCACCCTGTTTAGCAGGGCAAAGCAGACAATAAACAGATAGCTATTGAAACGAAGTAATTTTCAGGCAAGTAATGAATTAAAATCGAATGCAAAATATTAACGCTAAACCTGTTAGGCTAAGTCTTAATAAACCATTCAGAACATTTAAATTACATATAAATTCCTACAGCCCTTCATCGTGTTGTGTAATATCCAGGCCCGCAATTTCTTCTGCTGCCGAAACACGCAAACTGCTGATAGAATCCGTGATTTTCAGCAAAAGTAATGAACCGAAAAAGGCAAATGCGGATACGGCTACCAATGCTATCAGGTGAACATAAAATAAATGAGTTTCACCGTAAAACAAACCGTTTCCGGTTAAATTACCACTATTGACATTTTTATGTGCAAATACCCCTGTGAGCAGCATACCAACCATACCGCCTACACCATGACATGGGAATACGTCGAGTGTATCATCAATTGACGTTCTTGAACGCCATAATACCACCATATTACTTACACAGGCAGCAACAATACCAACAATTAGTGAATGTGGTATTGTTATAAATCCGGCGGCAGGTGTAATGGCCACCAGGCCAACAACAGCGCCAATACAAGCTCCCATAACAGATGGTTTTTTACCACGCATAATATCAAAGAATATCCATGCCATAGCGGCCGCTGCTGATGCGGTTGTAGTGGTAGCTAACGCTGTAGCGGCAAGCGTACCGGAACCAAGGGCCGAGCCGGCATTAAAACCAAACCAGCCGAACCATAATAAGCCCGTGCCTAATAATACATAACTTATTCTCGCTGGCGAGTGTATGGTTTCATTCCTTTTCTTTAAATAAAGTGCTGATGCCAGTGCAGCCCATCCTGCGGACATGTGTACTACTGTACCGCCTGCAAAATCCAGTACTCCTAATTTATTTAATAAACCATCAGGATGCCAGGTAGAGTGGGCAAGCGGGGCATAAATAAATACGGAGAACAGGCATATAAAAATAATATAGGAATTAAACCGTATCCGCTCTGCAAACGCCCCGGTGATCAGGGCTGGCGTAATGACCGCGAATTTTAACTGGAACATTGCAAACAATACCAGGGGTATTGTTGGGGCAAGTTTCCAGGTTGCATTTCCAAGCATGCCTTTCATCATAAAAAAAGTTCGGGGATCGCCAATTACACCGCCTAGTGAATCGCCAAAGGCAAGACTAAATCCAAATATCACCCATATAATGGTAATCACTCCCATACATACAAAACTTTGAAGCATGGTTGACAAAACATTTTTTTTAGTAACCATGCCGCCATAAAAAAATGCAAGGCCAGGCGTCATGATCAGTACAAGCGCTGTGGCGGTAAGCATCCAGGCCGTATCACCTGAATCTATTTTATTATTGGCGATAGTTACAGTTTTAACAGACGGAAAAATGAGTGCAAGGGCTACAATGAATATTAATGCACCAAAGGGTATAAATTTTTTCATTTTTAATATTTTTTGAAACCATTTACAAAAACTAATCAATACAGTGGTTAAGCCAGGCACTTGCTGTATTTTAATCTCACGATCCCTTTTAATTGTATCCGGCAAGTGCAACTCAAAAGTTGCACCGCCTTTTACAATATTGATTAAATCAGGGGTATTTACATCTTATTTAAATTGGTACCGATTTTAACATCCACCAATAAAAATTCTTACTTCCTCCGTTGCTTTTTTCTTGAATCTTGGTTCTTGACTCGCATTATTCATTTTACCTGGTAGTTTCGTCAGATTTTCTGTAAGCCCATCCGAATATGAGTGGGAAAACCCAAAGGCTGAATACCATCGCACAAAGGATACCTCCAATTACGACCCTTGCCAGCGGCCTTGAACTTTCAGATCCAATACCATGAGAAATTGCTGCCGGGAATAACCCGATAGCCGCCATTAGGGCAGTCATCATCACGGGTCTTATCCTCGCATTTACGCCAAGTTTCATGGAGATGTAAAGGGACTGGTGCTGACCTTTCATTTTGTCCAGGTTTTGTTTGAAAACAGTGATCAGCAATACCCCATCCTGGATACAAATACCAAACAGGGCAATAAACCCGATACCCGCCGAAATACTAAAATTGGTTCCTGTGATCATCAAGGCAATGATACCACCTACAATAGCAAATGGCACATTCAGGAACACCAACAAGGCGTCTTTAAAGTTACCGAACATGACAAATAACAGCAGGAAAATAAGCGCCAAACTTATTGGCACCACCTGCGTAAGGCGTTTTTCTGCGCGTTCCTGATTCACGAAATCGCCCTGCCACGCCATTCGGTATCCCCGTTTCAATTTTACTTTCGCGTTTACTTTTTGCTGCGCCTCGGCAACAGTGCTGCCCATATCCCGGTCACGCACCGCAAATTTAAGGGTGGCGAATCGCTCGTTCTCATCTCTGAGCAAATAGCAAAGGCCTGTTTTTTTTGTTATGCTCGCTATTTCCTTTATTGGCACTTTTGCCCCGCTTGCCGTAGGCACCAGCAGGTTGCCTATATCTTCGGGTGTTTTACGGTATGCTTCAGGGAAACGGACCCTGATGTCGAATGTCCTTACGCCTTCGTATAAAGTAGAAGCCGCCTGGCCGCCTATAGCCATCGCAATTACTGTATTTGCATCGGCAGTAGCCACGCCATACTGGGCCATCTTTTGCTGGTTCAGGGTAATATCCACTTCGGGCGAGCCTGTGTTTTTTATAATGCCCAAATCGTCCATTCCCCTCACGCCTTTTAATATGTTATAAATCTCCTTTATTTTAGGTTCCGAGTAATTTAATGAGTCGCCGAATATTTTTACACAAATAGAACCCTTAACGCCCGAAACCGCTTCATCCACGTTATCCTCAATAGGTTGTGAGAAGTTAAGATCAAGATTTGGAAATTTCGCCCCAATCTGCTTGATGAGTTCGTCCTTCGTGATCTTTGGTTTCCAGTCATCCTCGGGGTACAGCTTTATATTAAACTCATCAATGTAAAACCCTTCAACATCTGTTCCGTCATCAGGCCTTCCAACTTGCGACACCACAGCCTGCACTTGCGGAAAAGTCATCAGTTTTTTACGTATTTCTTTTGCGAGATCTACTGATCTGTCGAGCGATATACTGTATGGCAACTCCACCCTTAACCATATCGCGCCCTCATCCAGGCTGGGCAAAAACTCACTGCCTAAAAATTTAAAGCTATATAAGCCAATGAACATTACGATTAAGGACACGGTAACGACAAGTTTTTTGTATTCGAAGGCTTTTGTGAACCCAAATAGCATGAAGCTTTTTAAATGATGTACAAATGGATTGTGCTTTTCGTGTACGTTTTTATTAAGCAGCATGCTAATAAGCACCGGTACCAGGGTAAGCGTGGTAATTAAAGCGCCAAGCAATGCAAAGCCAAGGGTGTATGCCAGGGGCGAAAACATTTTTCCCTCCACCTTCTGAAAGGCAAACACCGGCAGCAACCCGGTAATAATGATCAGTTTGGCAAAAAAAATGGCTTTACCCAATTGCGCGCCATTATTTTTGATCATGCCTAATTTAGCCAGTTTGTTAAAACGGGCCATCCCAACCTGAGCCGCTTTATGATCAAGTACCACAAACATACCCTCCACCATCACCACGGCCCCGTCAATGATGATCCCGAAATCAACAGCGCCCAATGAAAGCAGGTTGGCCGACATCCCCAGCAGGTGCAGGCAAATGAAGGCAAAGAGCAGCGCCATGGGGATAATGATAGCTACGATGAGCGTTGTTCGCCAGTTGAACATGAACAATGAAACCAGCAGGGTTACCAGCAATATACCTTCAATCAGGTTATGCAACACCGTATGGGTAGCGTAGTCTATCAGCGTGGTCCTGTCGTAAAAGGGTACCATTTTGGTATCAGCAGGCAGTACCGTATTGTTTATTTTGTCAACTTCCTTTTCTACCGCTTGCGTTACCTCAGTAGGGTTTGCATCTTTACGCATCACCACGATGGCCTGTACAACGTCTTCCTCGTCCTCTACTCTTCTTTTGCCATCTTTATCAGTTATCGCGTTGATCCGCGCTATCCAGCCAAGCCTGGGCACATTTGACAGGGATACTGTAGCTACATCGCTCACCAGCAGCGGTACGCCGTTGTTGTTACTGACAATTACATTTTCTATGTCATGGATATCCTTCAATAAGCCGATCCCCCTTACAGCAAAGGCCTGGTTATTTTGAACGATGATGTCGCCGCCAACATTAACATTGGTTTTTTGTATAGCGGTAAATACATCTAACGGGGTTAATCCCAAGCTGGCGAGTTTTCCCGGATCGACGGTTATTTCATACATCTTTGATTTTCCGCCAAAAGCTTCTATATCAGCAACACCCGGAATGGCCCTTAATCGTCTGTCTATCACCCAGTCCTGCATGGTTTTTAGCTCCGTTGGATTTCTTACGGAACTTTTAAGGGTGTACCTGAATATTTCTCCGGTGGGGCCGGTGGGTGGCTGCACCGAAGGGCTTATACCGCTTGGCAAACTGGCATTGCCTATTAAATTCATTACCTGTTGCCGCGCTTCAGGGTCCTTTACGTCGTCTTCAAAAATTATCTTTACCAAACTCAATCCAAAAACTGTGATAGAGCGCAGGCTCACTTTTCTCTGTACCGGGTTAAGAGCAATCTCTATAGGGATAGTAACCAGCTTTTCCACCTGTTCGGAGCTTTGGCCCGGCCATTGCGTAATCACCGTTATCTCGGTATTGGTAACATCGGGGAAAGCCTCAATCGGCATTTCCTTAAAAGTTATTATCCCTGCTATAATTAAGAGTCCCGAAAGGGATAAAACGAGGTACTTGTTTTTTAAGGAGAAGCCAATAATGCCTCTCAGAAATTTGTTCATAATCTATGGATTATTTAATAATAGATTGTTTAACTATTTAATGAGTTGTAGTAGTACATGAGCAGCGCATCCGCACCTATTACTTTGTCACCAGGCTCTAACCCACTTTTAATATAAGCTGTTTTCCCGTTGTTGGTTATAACCTCTACCGGTCTTAACTCTATGTTATTTTTACCTTTTATAATAATCACATAATATTGGCTGTTATCAAAAATCAGCGCACCACTGGCTACAGATGTGGCTTTTTTATTCACACTGTTGCTGATTGCGATGGTTGCAAACATTTGTGGTTTTAAGGCAAAGCCCGGGTTATCAAGCACCACCCTCATTTTCATCACTTTGGTTGCAGGATCAAGGACATTCATCAGCTTACCTACTTTGCCACTGAAAACCTTGTCGGGGTATGTGTTGGTGGTCACCTCAACCGGATTCCCTTCATGCACGCTGTTGATATTGCTTTCGTAAACATTGGCTTGCACCCATACGTCTTTTAAGTCGGAAATGGTGAACATGTTGCCGCCATTATCCGCGCGGACGGCCATATCATTGGTCACATTTTTTTGAACTATAAAACCGTTAACGGGCGATTTAACCTCAAAATCGCCGTTTTTATTATTACCGTTGATGGCTAATATTTTTTCTGCTGCTACCTTAGCCGCAACCGCCTGTTCATAACCCACTTCCGCAGTGGTGATATCAATCTGCGAAGCCAGGCCGCTTTTAAACAACTGCTTTTGCTGGTCGAGCAGTTTGGCGTTTAGCCGAACATTTGTTTCCGCAGTAATCAGGGCGGCGTTGTAATTGGCAACCTCAGGGCTTTTAATCGTACCCAATACCTGGCCCGCGTGTACATAATCGCCGGGCATCACACGGATATCGTGTATATTGCCGCTCACCAGCGGGAATATATTGGCAACCTTATCGGTATTGTAATCTACTATGCCATTAAACTTAATGGCGTAGCTGATGTTGGATGTTTTTACTGTATCTACTGCCAGTTTCTGAAATAGCGAATCAGGAATGACATAAGGAGTACGTACTTCGCTGTTCTGCTCATTTGAATTGCAGGAAAACAAGTTAAAGAGCATAAAAGATGCAGTTAGCGTGCTTATGCTGTTTTTAATGATCTTATTCATGGGAATATCTATAAATAATTAGGATGATTATTGATTAAAAAAGGGCGTTCCGGTAACATAGTTGAGCTGCTCAAGTGCCGTGACGCGACTGAGCTGGATGTTATTTAACTGTACCGCGTTTACTTTATACGAGTCGTACAAATACAGGAACTCTATCAGCCCAATGTTCCGCACCTCATAATTTTTAACTACCTCCTGTATCAGGTGGGTAAAATCAGCCCTGAATTTGGGGTCGAAACTGTTACTGAGTTTTTCATAACGCGAGACGGTTAGATAATTAACGGCTATATCATTTTCCACCTGGTCTTGCTGGCCCTGCAACTGAACTTTGCCCTGCTCTATTGTTAGTTGAGCTTGCTTAATACCGCCCTGGTTGCGGTTAAAAAACGGCAGATTGAATTCAATACCGAGATTGGTGTAATTTGGCACGTAACCGCCGCGCCTATCATATCCCAGGGACAGGTTGAAATCAGGTACGGCAAGGGCCTGTTGATATTTTAAATTCATATCGTTGTATTCTACAGCCGATTTTGCCAATCTCAAATCGTAACGGTTCTTATAAGCCGAGTCAAGCAGTTTCTGATAAGGAACTGTCGTCAAAATGTCCCTACCGTCCAGTTCATAGTTATATTCCGCCTCAATGTAAGTTCCGGGTTTTGTCCTGATCAGTAATTGGAGCTGGCTTATGGAGGCGTCAATACCGGCTTCCAGGCCGGCCAGTTCGGCCTGCAAAGAATATAATTGTGATTGAATGCTCAAAACATCCTTTTCGGAGATGTTGCCTATTGCATTTTGTTCCTTGTATGCCTTCAGTATCTTTTGCAGGGTATTAATCTCGGTGTCATACACTTTGGCGGATTCCTCCTGAAAATAGATTGTAAAAAAATTACTGCGCAATGAAGCCTTCAGTGTCCTCAACAAATCAAAAAATTGATATTTCGCCTGTTCAACGCCGATCTTAGCCAGCTGTATATTTTTATTCCGTTTCCCCGCAGTTGTAAACAATTGAGAGATATTGCCGGAATATTCAGCCTGGCCGGCGCTGTAATCAAAAAACTTATGGGTATTGGTATCATACAAGCCAGTAGTACTGCTGAAATCGGGGTTGGGGAACAGTTTAGCCGTTATCACCTGGGCATCGGCTATACCTATGTTATAATGCTGGGCAATCAATTGAAGGTTGTTCTTCAAAAACAGGTCTTCGGCCTGTTTAACGTTTAGTTTAACGGTATCGCCTGCCGGGCTTTGGCCAAAAAGACTAAAGCCAGACAGTAGCAAACCGATAAATAATGAATTAATAATAGGGGTTTTGAGTAACATGATCTTAAGAAATGTTGAACTTGAATCGTTATTAAATAATGGGGGTTTGAATGCCATTTAAATTGTAATGGCGGAAGCTTTGTTGTAAATTTTTGCCATGTGTTAAGTTTTGCTGTTTACTATTTATTGTTAATTTAATTGTGCATCTTTTTTGCAGTTTCTATTCCGTTTTTACCCGGATTGTGCTTTAAGCTAAGATTAAATGCATCACTGATATTTGGCACCCCGCCATATTGCCCTTGCAGGTATTCCTTATCAAAAATTGCATTACTGCGGACGCTTGGATTAAATATGTACAGAGCCGTTATGGAAGATGCGCCATATATGTCCTTATTGAGAAAAACAATCTGATCCCGCCTTAATTTTTTAAGAATTTGCTGATTGTAGGAGATAGACACCAATTGGGCGCCATTTTGATTGTATTTATTTGAATTAAATAAATCCATCACCATAGTTATAATATAAGGATGAATTTTGGCATCAAGATCGTCTATCCAAAATGTACCACCATCCATCAAAACTTTGATCATTGGCCCCAGTAACGCGATCAATTTCTGCGCCCCGGATGATTCATCCTTATTTAACTCAAGGGAAATCTTTTCGACTTTCCTGTTTTTTGAATCATATTTAATATGAGTTGAAGTAAGTTTGATCTTTGGCCGCGGGGTGCTAATCCCTGCGGAGCTTTTAGTGGAAACCTTTTGCCCTGCCTGTCTTTCAACACCGCTAAAACCCAGGTCTGATTTTTCAATAACCTCATTTAACAGGGAACTATAGTTAGGGTCAGCAAGCAACAATGCCGTATAACTAAGGGCGTCCTCCAGATTGGGTTCAGCATAAATGATATTTTTGGCAAACCATTTTGAAATTTGCATGGCCAGTTCAATATTAAATTGGCTTAATATCGAAAGGTACAATGCGTCATTCCTCGTAAACTCGGCAAGCATTAAAAGCTTGTTTTTAAAGTCAGTCGGAAAACGTTTTACGATTTCAAATTCATTTTTAGTTCGTATAAACACAGTTTCTTCCCGCCGCTTAACAATCATATAAAGCCATTCAGCATGAACCTCCTTATTATCACTTTCAAAACCATACCTGTAAACAATATTATCAATCATCATTGTGCACTCAAACAGCGTAGGCTTATGCTCAGTTTCGGTGCTTAATTTAAATGGCTCAATATGATACGTTTTTGTAAGTGTTGATTCTTTGGCCGAATTGATAACCATATACCGCATTAAATCAAATCCCTTAAACAAATTGCTTTTGCCTGATGAGTTTGCACCTAATAAAGCAACTGATTTAAGAATATTAGCAGGCGGGCTCCCGCATTTAGAAAAAAATACACTTTCAGCATACTCTTTTATGGAACACGCTTCCATATCTAAAGTTGCTTTATCTTTAAATGAGCGGTAATTTGATAAAACGAATTTCAGTAGCATGATAAAAAAATTAAGTTATAACCCAGTGCATTACAGGCCGTAGCTTGTAATGCACTGATTTTTATATCCGTTCAAGGGTTGCACAAACAAGGGCTTTACTTTGCATTTTGCGAATACAACCAGGCTATTTTATATTGTTTGTTATAGCTGTCATAGGCTGCAAGGTCACCGTCATTTTTAAACAGGCTTTCAACCGCATAAGTAAATTTGGGGTGCTTTGCGTACACATCTTTAATGTTCGCTATGGTAAGTGGCTGAATAGGATCAGACAAACCCGAACTAAAATAGTATTGTTCGGTTGGCTTTGGCCCTTTTCCCTGTTGAACAAGTGTTGAATGACTGTAGATCAACAACCCTTTTGCCGAAAGGATACGATATTCAACATTATTAAAAAAACGATAGTCCTGTCCATCTTTGCTGTAGCCGAATATTTCGCTTTTTTCAAAAACCTGTTTTTTGCCATCATGGGTTAAAACCACCGTGCTGCTACCAAAAAGGCTGCTTACTTTCAGTTTGTCATTACCAACTGTAGTGTAGCTTAATTTATGGTTCATATAATCCTGGAGGGTTAAATATAGTCCTGCGCCTTGGCCATTGGCGGCAGCGTTTTGGATGAAGAATGCCATAAATGGCACAAGGATCATTAGTTTTAAAGCTTTCATTTTGATTTAATTTTATTGTTAAACATTTTGTTAATTATTATTATGGACCTTGAGAGTTTGCCGGGATTCCTTTGTTTCAGAAATCAAGTGCCATTTTTATGTAATGGCACTTGATTTTTTGTGCTAAAATCTTGCTATCAAAGCCACTATAAACCTGCTATCTGCTTTTACCAAATCAAATGGAATAAAATTAGGGTTAGGTACTGTTTGTCCCTGTGCATTTACAATAGTTGGCGGGTTCGGGATGTAAGAGTTTTGATTGGAATTAGCTTGAGGGTTGGTTGTATAACCATTGCCGCCCGGCCCTGTAGTAACGCCGCCCGGCCCATCGAAATAAGGGATGTCCATAAAGCGGTGTACCAATTCGAAACGAATGGTTAAGAATTGATTAGGGTTATAGTCGATAGTGGTAGAGGTATCCCAACCGGCCATCTTTGAACCTGGTGTGGAAGCGGCTATAAATGAGTCGGTAGCAAGCCCTGGAGGTACTATCGCCAAATAACGGCTTGGGTTCGACATAACGCCGCCGCCGATAGTCCAACCCCATTTCGCCTGATCGCCAAACCAAATCCTGTGGTATGCCATGGCGCTCATGAAATTAGACGCGTTTTTGCCAAAGGGCGAATAAACTACATTTCCGGGAGCGGTACCATCCTGGAAGCCAAAGTCGGCAGTGAAAGTGAATGCCGCACGTTTAATGCCAGTGCCTTTTTTTTCTGCTGCATCGAAATATAAATATTCTACCGAGTTGTCAGTATGGTACCTTTTCACATCCGGCGCGCCGGCAACATCTGTTCCGAAATAGTTATTGGAGATAATTTTAGTGCGTTGGTTGGGTTGGGTTACGTATGCGAAACCGAAGCCCGGCATTTTATTAAACATGCCATATGATTGCCATCCGTTAATAAACCAAAGTTCGATTTTGGTTTTTACACTGGGGAATAACTGCACACGGACACCATTAAAGAACCATGGCGTGTTGTCAGAAGTATAAGATGGCTGATAGGACCAGTTTTCAAAGTTATTGTACGACATTAAACCGATGTACGACATGAAAATACCCATATCAACGTTTATACCATGCCATACATCAAAATGATAACCGGCGTAACCTTCGCTTATGTAGCGATAGGCATCTGGGAGGTCATATAAACCCCTGTACCCGCTATAGTCATTTCGTGGCACCTCAGTAGCGCGTGTACCATATTGCAACATGATACGCCCGCGTACATTGGCATAATGAAAATCGCCGCCAATAGCAATCATTGATACGTCAACCTCGCCGTTGCGTGCTAAAGCAGTTGATCCCGTTACCAAATCATCGTTCGGGTGATTGTTCGACTGGGTATAGTTCATGTCGAAAGTAAAATCACCTGTAAAGTAGGCGTTATCCAGTAATTTTGACGATTGACGGTTTTGCCCGTTAACCCACGAAAAGTCGGCATAGCCCAACGGTGTTGCCGTTTCCATGGCTTTTTTTATGGAATCTGCTTTTTTTATGGAATCTGCTTTCAGTTTTTCAGCGTCGGCTTTCATCATATTAGTAACCGGGCTATTCGTCTGTGCCGACGCCCGGAAAATACATCCTAATAATAAAATTAGCGTAAATGTTTTTTTCATGTTTTGACTTGTTTAAGATTGAACTGATAATAGTATGTTAATTTGATTTTAATGTTTAGCCACTATGCCACTTTGATGCCAATAAAATCGTTATTGACATAAATAACTTAAAATCAATTAGTTAGTAAAGAGAGAAAGTGGCGCATAAAACGTGACAGCATCAAACTGATAGAGTTGAATTGTCACAATGAGACGGAATAATGCGTTAGGGAGATTTTTTTTGACAAAAAAGTGACGAAATTATCAAAATTGAAAATAAACCAGTATCTGATATTATAATTTTGAGTTTTTTGTAATAAAAAAATCAAAATATTGACATAAAAGCTAAAAACGTTAAGAAAATCACCTCAAATTGAGAATGACATTAAAAATAAAATCAATGAAAATCATAAACGCTAATAAGAAATATAAATTTCTGGTTCAATCTTTATCAAATGAATAAATATTTTGAAATTACGATGCAAATTGGCAAAAACTATCAATTTTAAAATATAAAACTGATTTAATTGGCGCTTAATTCGGAGAAAAAGTAGCTAAAAAGGGGTAAATGGGATTTTATAATTTGTAATCCTCAATTTTGCGGTATAAAGTAGATAAGCCAATTCCAAGTAATCGCGAGGCTTCGGTTTTATTGCCTTTGGACTGTGACATAGCTTTACGGATATATTGGCTCTCGATGCTCGCCAGGTTTAAAGTTGACCCGGTATCTTCCGAAGCATCTGATAGAAAGTCAAACTGAAGGAGGTCGGAGGTAAGGGTGTCTCCATTGGCAATTATAACTGCTCTTTCTATCACATTTCTAAGCTCGCGGATGTTGCCTTTCCAAGAATGATGGTTCAAAATTTTTAAAAAGAACTCATCCATTTTTTTAACCTTACGGTTCACTTTGTTTGAAAACTCTTTTAAAAAATGGTCGGCCAAAATTTCTATATCTTCCTTGTGTTCACGAAGCGGTGGCAGGTGAATTGTAAATACAGCCAAACGGTAAAACAGGTCGGGCCGGAACTGGTTATTGTCTGCCTCCCTTTTCAGGTCTTTATTAGTGGCGGCAATAATGCGTACGCTAACTTTCATGGCTTTTGAATCGCCTACACGGTTAAAATAGCCATCCTCTAAAACACGCAATAGCCGGGCCTGAAGTTCAAGATTCATTTCACCTATTTCATCTAAAAAAAGCGTACCACCATCAGCTTCTTCAAACAGCCCCTTTTTGTCTTTCGCGGCGCCCGTAAATGAGCCTGCCACATGGCCGAAGAGTTCACTTTTTAAAAGCTCGTTCGAAAATGAACTGCAGTTTACCGCTATAAAAGGTTTTCCCCGCCGATCGCTTTCTGCGTGTATCGCTTGTGCAAATACTTCTTTGCCGGTGCCGGTTTCGCCTAATAGCAATACAGTTGTATTGGTACGGGCTACTTTTTTTGCCAAAGCAATATTCTCTGTGATAGCCGGCGATTTACCGAGTATATTATCAAAAGTATAATGATGATGCTGTTTTTTGTGAAGCAGATCGATCTGGAACTGCAAATCAGCCTTTTCGACCGCTTTATTTACGATGGGAATAATACGATCATTATCATCACCCTTCATAATGTAATCGAAAGCACCGTTTTTCATGGCCTTGACGCTGTCTTTAATGGAGCCAAATGCAGTGAGGTTAATCACTTCGATATGTGGGTACATGTCCTTAATACGTTTTACCAGTTCTACACCATTGGCATCCGGCAATTTAACGTCGCTTATAACTACCCTTACATCTTCATTTTCCAGAAACTTTAAACCAGACCTGGCGGATTGGGCTTGTAAAACATTATATCCTTCAGCTTCTATAATTCTTGACAAGAGCCCGCCGAATTTGTTTTCATCCTCAACAATTAATATAGTAGACTGCATTTTATTGGGGGTATTTATTTACTCATTGTTTAAATTTTAAACATATACAACAAATTGATGAAACTAACCATGCCAAAAATGTGCCCGATTTTTAAATTCTGCGTTTAGGTTGTAATTCAAGGCTATTGCTCAATTTTTAAGTTTTACAGGTTGATAAAAGAGCATCATTTTGATAGGGTTTTTTATCAAAATGGCAAAAATGCAAACCTTGAATTATGATATTTTAATCCGGTTTTTAAAAACCCTGCCAAATTGAATATGCGGCATTCCGAATTGGTAAGATGCCGCGCACAAAAAAAATGGTAACTTTATTTTAAGATGTTGATTGTCAAACTATTAATAAGATGAATGGGTGTCGTCGCGGCCATGGCATATTACTTGCGTTAAACAAAACTCAATTTGGGCATTGCGGAATATCCATTTATGGCTATGTAAATCCATCATTTACCTATGAAACAAATATTTTTTACTTATAAATTGCATGACTATTAAAAACAATTTAAGGGCCGGTATTGGTTCCCTGTTCCTCTTAGCTCTTATAAGTTCAGCAATCGCAACTTATTATATATACCAGCTTTCAGAAAATTCAAAAGCAATTTTAAGGAATAATGAAACCTCAATCGTATACACAAAAAACATAAACAAGGTACTCGATCTTCCAGGCCTTCCCAATAGCGATGGGCTTAAAACAATTGAATACAATATTAAGAGGGAGGAAGGAGACATAACAGAAACAGGAGAAAAGGCACTTGCAGATTCGCTTTATGCGGACTTCAGGCGTTTTCGAACGTCTTTAAGTAACCCTGCTCTTGCTGCCGCACTACGGACTAAAATGCAAAAATCCTCTTACGGCATCATGGAGGTTAATATGAACGCCATGGAGAACAAAAACAGAAATGCCAATAAAACAGCAAATACAGCCATCTCTATTTTTATCTTTATTACTTCACTTGGTTCCTTTATTGTTTTTCTTTTTTTGATAATATTCCCTGGCTACATTACCAAACCTATCATACAACTTACCAAAGGAGTTAAAGAAATTGCAAATAAAAATTACGATAATCGCCTCTCGTTTACCGATAAGAATGAATTTTGGGACTTGGCTGAAGCTTTTAACCAAATGGCAGCCAGGCTTTTTGTTTACGAGAATAATAACCAGGCAAAAATAACGCATGAAAAACTTCGGGTTGAAACGATTGTAAGAAATGTAACGGATGCTATTATCGGCTTTGATGAAAATGGGATAGTCACATTCGTTAATCCTGTAGCGGTTAAACTATTAGGTATAGATGAAAAGGATATTATCGGCAGTTCGGCGCAACAGGCCGCTGCAGATAACGACCTCTTTTTTAAACTGATTAATGAATTTGAGCATTTTGATGACTTGAAATTATACCTTGACGGTAAGGAAAGTTATTTTATAAGAGAGCTGTTTGAGATATACGCCCCTGAAGATGTGCATTTATGGGGAAAAAATGAAGACGAATCAAAACGTATAGGGTATTTTATATTTTTAAAAAACATCACCCGGTTTCATAAGTTGGACGAGGCTAAAACCAATTTTATAGCTACCATATCGCACGAGTTAAAAACGCCGATCTCATCCCTTAAAATGAGCTTAAAATTGATGGAGGATAAACGATATGGAACCATAACAAATTTCCAGAAGGAGCTTATCAATAATATTAATGAGGACAGCGACAGGCTCTTAAAAATAACAAGCGAATTGTTAGATATGGGACAGGTTGAAACAGGCAAATTATTGTTGAATTTCGGAAATACCCATCCTCAAAATATAATTAAGTATGCCTGCGAAACAATAAGGTTTATTGCCGAACAAAAAGAAATAACGCTTAACCTAAAGTGCCCTAAAAACCTCCCGGATGTTTGGGCCGATCCGGATAAAACTGCATGGGTGTTAATTAATTTCTTAACTAACGCTATAAAATACAGTTCAAAAAAATCGGTAATTGATATAACCGTAAAAAAACATTCCTCTGCAAAAATTGAATTTTCAGTTAAAGATCATGGAAAAGGGATAGAAGAAATTTATTTGCCGAGGGTTTTTGAACGATATTTTAAGGTCCCCGGATCCGATTTTGCGGTTTCCGGAACTGGTTTAGGCCTTGCTATCGCGAAAGACTTTATCGAAGCGCAGGGCGGTGAAATTGGCGTAGAAAGTAAAATTGGCGAAGGCAGCCGGTTTTACTTTACGTTGCCGGTGAGCTTAATTTAACGAAGTATATCCATTTGTACACAAGGCCATTAATTATTTTCGTGGCATGTAAATGATAATACATGCACCTATCAGCGCAATTGCGGCACCTATAATATCGTATTTGTCCGGTTTAAACCCATCTATTTTCCATGCCCAAACTAAGGCCAACACTATAAAAATTCCCCCATACGTGGCATATACCCGGCCAAAACTTGCTGTTTGCCAGGTAGCAACAACGCCGTACAATACCAAAATAAAGCCTCCCAATATTCCATACCAAAAGGGTTTATCGGCTTTAAGCCACAGCCACACCAAATAACCACCACCAATTTCACATAATCCGGCTAAAATAAATATGGCTAACGATCTGATAATACTCATTTCCTGTGTTTTGATTTTAAACCTCAGATAAAATTTACCTGTTAATTATTTAAGAACTAAGAAAAACTAAAACTACATAGAAAAGGCATCCTGATAGTCATCAAAATGCCTTTTTTAATCTTAAACAAGGTTAAACCAAATTTGTTATCTGGGCATGTTCAACGGGTTGTATGTCATCGTCATAACCTTTTAAGCCAATTTCATTTTCATCCAAACCGATAATTTCATCAGCTTCCCTTGATCGGATGCCAAATATTTTATTGCATATTTTAAAGAAGACATACATCACAGCAAAAACAAAAACAATGCAGGTTGTTCCTCCAATAAACTCTGCAAGGAATTGTTTAGGGTCACCATAAAACCAACCCGTAACATTTCCCTTAATACCGTTCCACCCATCGCCATATTGGCCATCAGCAAAAAGGCCAAGCGCCAGTACACCCCAGTAACCACAAACACCATGAACGGCTACTGCGCCAACCGGATCGTCAATTTTTAACTTCTGATCGATAAAGAATGTTGATACCACTACCAGCAAACCCGCAATGCCGCCGATAATAAATGCCGATGTGGCGTTTACAAAGGCACAAGGGGCTGTTATAGCAACTAAACCACCCAGCAGACCGTTGCCCATTACGCCAACCTCGGGCTTTCTATATTTTATCCACATATAAAGTGTTGCAAATAAGCCACCGCTTGCGCTGGCTATCATGGTATTAGTGGCGATAACCGCGATGCGCAAATCCGTACCCGACAGTGTTGATCCGGGGTTAAACCCAAACCAGCCAAAAGCCAGTATCAGCGTACCGACAACCGCCATCGGAATGTTATGTCCGGGAATAGTGTTGGCGCTGCCGTCTTTATTATATTTACCAATACGGGGGCCTAATACTAATATACCTGCCAGGCCTGCTACGCCACCAACCAAATGGACTACAGACGAACCTGCAAAATCAACATGGCCATGGCCCAGGCCAAAGTTAGTACCTAAACTGGCGAGCCAGCCGCCACCCCAAACCCAGTTGCCAAATATCGGGTACACAAACATGGATATAAACAGGCCATAAATGGCGAATGACTTAAACTTCCATCTTTCGGCCATGGCGCCGGTGGGGATAGTTGCTGCGGTATCCATAAACACCATTTGAAACAGGAATAAGGTGAAAACCCCTACATCGTATACTTTGCTGTTTAAAAAATAACCGGCAGCCCCTATTATGCCAAAATCCTTTCCAAACAAATGCACCGTAACTTCATGCGTCAGGCCGGGTGTTCCGCCTAACGATGCTACCGGCCCAAGCCCGCCAAACATAAAGGCAAAACCGCATATCCAGAAACCCGTTATTCCAAGTATATAAATAAACATATTCATTGCCATAGTGTGCGCTACGTTTTTAGCCCTGGTAAAACCCGTTTCAACCATGGCAAAACCAACCTGCATAAACATAACCAGGAAGCCTGCCAGCAAAGTCCACATAATGTTAATGGCAATTTTATTGTGGCCTACGGTATCTGCTACTTCATTAAGTGTTGGTGAACCCGGTTTTACTGCAGGCACATCTTTGATAGTACCGGTATGTGTCCCCGAAGGATCAGCCGTTTGTGCAAACGACCATGATGGGTGCATGATCATTAAGAAAAGGAGGATTACCATAAAAACAGGTAAATACCTTAAGAGTCGGTTTTTAATAGTTCTTGCTTTCATTGTTTGTTTAGTTTAATTATTGTTGATTGTTTTAGTGTTTTTTTTATTTTTTGCATGATTTCTTCAATTTTTTGACAGTATTTTTCATGTTTTTGGTAAATTCTATCAAAAAACAGATTAAAACTCAATAAATTATTTACTATATTGATAATTTATTAAACATTTTGTTGTTAATTCTTAGTAATTTATCCATAAAAAATATAATAATCAAATTTTAAGGTAAAAAACTTACCACTTTATGTAATTTGAAAACCCTGTTTTTATGTATTGAGGTTAACGCTGAAAAATTGGGTATATGAAAGCATTCGCGATTACCGGGGGCATTTATCACGTGAAGTTATTCCGTATGACTTTTGAAGGGCCAGCATGTCCCTGCTCACTTTTTCATCAATAACCTTTGCATAATAGTACCTCAATCGTACATAGTATTGTGTTTGAATGAATTATTTATAGCCCGAACGAATGAATATTCCGAAGGCCAAATATGATAACGCGGTGGTTAAGGATTTGCCAACTTTAAAATACTGGTAAAGATTTAGTTGTCTTGTCCAAAAAAATTGTGGTTTCTCTAAAAAGGTGAGATGTTTGTTTATCGGACAAGTTAAGTGAAATATTTACGGCGTTTTTACAGCTATAAATTGGCTTCCCGCCATGAAATATTGTATTTTGACAGCTAAGGAGAGTGTTCGAATTGATAAATGATTGACTGTCAATAGGTTGGTGTTAGCGAGAATTTTGGGTTCATATTCCCCTAAAATAAAAATAACTACTTGATAATCAAGTAGTTATAATCTTAGTAGCCCGTAGGGGAATCGAACCCCTGTTTCAAGAATGAAAATCTTACGTCCTAACCCCTAGACGAACGGGCCTTCTTTTTTGGGTACCAAATCTTCAGTTAAAAGCATAAAGTCGACTTGAGACTTCGGGCTTAAGACTTTCGACTTAAACACTCCCCTTATTTTGGGATTGCAAAGATAAAGTTTTAAAGAGAAATTAAAAATAAACTTTTAAAAAATTTGTAACAGGCTGATAAAGCGATATTTAGTTTGAAAGAATAATTGGTGTTGAATTTAAATATCACAATCTTTTAACTTTGCGGTGTTTCAATAAAGTAAAACACAGCTCATCTATCTGTGTTTATAAATTTATAATCTCAACAAAAAAATATGTTCGATAAATTAATGCAGGCGCAGCAAAAGGCAGGCGAAGTAAAACAACGGCTTGATGCCATAATGGTTACCGGCATAGCCGAAGGTGGTAAAATTACTGTTAATGCCAATGGTAATAAGGTGATAGAATCAATTACCATTGATGGTGATTTTTTAAAGGGGGCCGATAAAGAGCAATTAGAAGAGTTGTTGGTTATTGCTGTAAACAAGGCCATGGAACAGGCCGACAACGTAAGCCAAAGCGAAATGGCTGCCATGACTAAAGAGATGTTTGGCGGCCTGGGCGGGTTATTTTAAAATATAACATTGCTATGAAGGAAACTTAATAAAGTTTCTTGAATATTGGGGACCGGATGGCGGAAGGTTTTTGATCTTAGTCTTCCAACATCTGTACCTGGTATTAAAACAAAAAAAATAAAATATTATGCTAATTACATTTTACGGACAGGCTTCTTTCATGATTGAAACAGGGGGCAAAAAATTATTATTCGATCCTTTTATTTCGCCAAACCCAATGGCAAAGGATATTGACATTAACAGTTTAAAACCCGATTACATCCTTATAAGCCACGGCCACGGCGACCATGTGGCCGATTTGCTGGCTATCCAAAAAAATAGCGGCGCAATAGTTATCTGTATTGCCGAGATAGCCGGATGGCTTGGCAGTAAAGGGATAGACAACGCCCATGGAATGAATATAGGCGGCGGGTATAATTTTGATTTCGGCCGGGTTAAAATGGTTAACGCCATACATTCAAGCACTTTGCCAGATGGTTCACCGGGAGGTAACCCTGCCGGATTTGTTATTTATTCGGATGGTGTCGTGCTATACTTTGCAGGTGACACCGCGCTTACTTATGATATGAAACTGTTGGCTGATGAAAACCTTGACTGGGCCATTTTACCTATCGGCGATAACTATACCATGGGCGCCGATGATGCTATAAAGGCATGCGGGTTTATCAATTGTAAAAATGTGATAGGGATGCATTATGATACCTTCCCGGTGATAGAAATTGATAAGCAAGAGGTTAAGGCTAAATTTGAAAATGCCGGAATCACTTTAAAGTTACCGGCCATAGGCGAAAGCCTGGTGATATCAAAAGAATAGAAGACAAAAAATCCCCCGCACATGCGGGGGATTGGTCAATTAATTGGTTAACATTAGTTTTGTTTAACCAGGGTAGTGTCTTTTTTCTTTCTTGTTGAATCCCTTTTCGAGGATTTTTTCTTCTTGGTAGTATCCGTTTGCATAGAAGATTTAGCCCTAACCGGCGTGCTATGCGCATAAATACTTCCAAATGTGAACGCCCCTAAAGCGATCATTAAAATTAGCTTTTTCATAGTTTTTAAATTTAATGACTAAGTTGATTAATTATGAATTAAATTAAATAATCTACAGGAAATAACGGACGTTTCTCCTATTTGTTTTACGGCAAGTCGGTCGAAAATGAAAAACAGATGAAAATCAGTTGATTAAAAAGCAAAAAAACATTCAACATCTGAATGTTTTTTTGCTTTTTAAATAATTATTGAACTTTTGTGGTATCCTTAATTTTGGTTTTTACCTTCTTATGGGGTGCTTTTATCTTCCGTTTATAATTACCATGCGCCATCTTTGTTTTAACCTTAGTGGTATTGGAAACCGATTTTAGGGGATCGACGCCAATACTGTCCCCAAACAGATTGCTGCTAAAGCAACCATACAAAATAGTTTTTTCATAGTTTTATAGATTTGTTTTTGATAGACAATAAACGGTAATTCATTGCCACCTGAATTTAACAATAATAGCCTATTTTGTTTGTTTTTAATATGTTACAAAAGGGAAGTTGAGGGAATGATAAAATATTTTACAAACGGTAATGAATACAAGGACAGAAACGGCTCACGTTTTACTGCTGTTTTGATAATGCTTTAACAGCTCTTCAACCAATATCCCATTTACTTTCATCCCGCTTAAATTACAATTATCAATTATTACATTACTAAGGTTACAATCATTGATAGTACTGCTGTTCAGGTCGCCATTTTCAAATCTAATGGGCCTCTGCCCCGCTTCAGGATCATACATTGGATGGCTTTTCGGCGGCATACCTATATTGTGGATATAAGCGCCTCCAAGTTGGGCGCCCTCAATTTCAAGATCACTTAGATTCGCATCTGTTATCTTTATGTTTTTAGCGCTCACATCGTTAAAATGCGATCTATCCATGCAGATCATAGTAAATTTTGAATCTTCGATGCTGGAGCGTTGTACGTCCAATATTTTTTTGTTTTCGATAATTTCCAGGCGCACCTTGCTTGTATTGTTTCCCATGGCTGAATTTTTGACATCAAATTTAATAATGCAGGTGCAAACCATAAAGGTGAAAAAGTGCCATTTAAGCGGTGGTTTTACGACTTTTTAGGCATCGATAATTTTCGTTTTATGTATTGGGTAATATCATAGTCAGTGGCATTAGCTATAAAATCATACGATGGGCGGTTGTCCATTATAAAATCACTTAGCCGCTTGCCCTGGTACCCGGTTATGCGGGCCGCAATTGGATTAAAGCGCTTATCAATAACGCTGTTT
>Ga0207029_10135_pt1 | contig 21153 bp, 19 predicted proteins | sample Alteio_BWMinCont_39_FD_153282 | JGI IMG/M metagenome (GOLD analysis project Ga0207029, IMG submission 153282) | Enriched cells from forest soil in Barre Woods Harvard Forest LTER site, Petersham, Massachusetts, United States -... | ecosystem: Environmental > Terrestrial > Soil > Temperate forest >...
CCATCGTCGCGCCCTGAAGGACATTGCCCGGCTGCTGCAAAAATGCCATCGCCTGCACCTGCGGCGGCGGGGTGAAACTCGCCGTCTCGCTGACCGGCCCGTTCATCGTGACCGAAGACGGATTGTTCGTTCCCGAAAACGACCCGCTCCCGCTGCCCGTCCAACTGCCGAAAGTGTAACCATTGGACGCCGTCGCGCTGATGCCCACCACCGCCCCGCTGTTCGTCCAGCCGCTCCCTGGGCTCACGTTCCCGCCCGCACCCGCACTCATGGTCAGGTAATACTGCGTCGTGAAATTAGCCGTATAGGTCGTGGCCACGCCCGGACTCACCGTATGCGAAATCGCCCCGCCATCGCTCCACGAACTCCACGCATACTGCGTTCCCGCGCCCCCGGTCTGCGGCGAGGTGGTGGCAATGGTGTGGTTCGCGCCCGGTGTCCAGTTGAATGTCTGCACGCTGGTGTAGTTCGTGCCGTCCACCGCGAATGAAAGTCCCGGCGGATTCGCCTGCACCATCACGCTCACGGGATTTGTGTTCGTCACGAAATTGAACGTGAATTTGGACGAGTCGTCCCGGTATTCGGCAATCGTTGAATTACTCACCGTCATGCTCCCGAGTGCATCACTGCGCGCCCACAGGCCGTTCCGGCCGCCGGTGCCGATGCCATAATTGGGAATGCTGATGTTCGCCGCGATCGCGTTTGTAAGCACGCCCGTCGCCGGGGTGTTGGTGCCGCCGATGACGCTCAACCCGTCGGAAACACTGTTGCTTATGTTCAGGTTGTTGAGGTTCACGCCCGAAATCCCGTTGGTGTAGGTGTCCAGGCAGAGCTGAACGGCCGCGCGCCATTGGTATCCGGGATCAAAACCGCCGCAACGAATCACGTCGCATCTTTGCGCAAACGTGGTTCCGCTGAAGATATTTCCCCCCACCGGAAAGGTCGTGCTGATCAGGATGCCGCAGCCATAGGGTATGTCCTGGAACAGGCAGTCTTCGATCCGGTTGCTGACGCCGCCATAAATCGCGCCGCCGTTCGCCAGGAATGGCAGTTCACCGGTGCAATGGGTGATGACGTTGAGACCCGGCGAAAACGTCTGCGACGTGTAGGTTGCCGGCCAGATGGGAAAACAATCGTCCCCATTGCCCCGGGCCGTGCAATTCGTTACCGTCGTGCTGCGCATCCCCACCGCGAGATTGATGCCGTCCGCCTCCGTGTCGCGGAATCGACAATCGGAAACGACCAGCCCTTTCGAATTGATGATCCACGCGCCGGTTTTGGTGTGCTCAACCCAGATGCGCGAGATCGTTGATCCGGTACCATAAAACCCGCCCAGGCCGTCGTTGGCCTCGCTGTCATTCCGATAATTCAGAAAACCCAAAATCGCGAAATCAGACAGGCTGATGCTGCTTCCGCCTCCATTCAATGTGACCCGGCTGGACGGACTTGTATTGTAGAGCGAAGGGCTTCCTACCAGGGTGGTATACCACATCCCCGCGCCCTGGATTTGCGTACCGGGAGAAAGATTGATGCTCCCGGTTATCAGGTATTTTCCCGGCGGCATCCATACTATCTTCCCCGCCGCTGTATTAATGGCACTCTGAAGCGCGGCCGTGCAGTCGGTCACTCCGTCCCCCACCGCATTATACGGTGCGCCGGTGATATTCGTCGAATTTCCCGGTGCGCTCAGCGCCGGGGCGACGCTCTCAAGGTCAACCAGATCGATGATGTCATACGCCGCCGTGTCATCGGCATCCTTCTCAATGCGCACCGTGTCACCCGGATTGATGGACAGCCCGATCAGGCGGACTTCATCGAAAAAATTCCTCGGCTTGCCGTCTCCGGGAGTATTGGAAAATGCCGGCTGTCCAGTGTTGTAATTTCCATATCGCCACGAATATTTGGACGTCACCGGGAGCTTTTGCGCAAAGAACCCGTTCGTGTACAGGCTGATGGTCGAGTTGGTCCCGACTCCGTCCGCCGTGTCCGGCACGGAATACCTCACCACGATGGCATTGGCCGCCGCCTGCGCCGTGAACTGCACATACTGGCCCGCGGCGCTTAGCTGGACGCACCTCCGCCCCGACGCCTCCGACGCGACCACGTTGGGCCCATACGACGGCCCCAAAATCGTGGCGTTACTACTGACGGTCATGCTTTCCGCCTCGTAAGTCGTCCACGGCACGGTCGCCCCGCTGGACGCCTGCGCGGTTTGAATCGGCAAAATCGACAGGATCGACAGCACTGCAAAGGCAAAAAAGGCGCCCCCGGCAAATCGCCTCACGACCGCGTCAAATTGAAGAAACGTGTTTCTTTTCGGCCCGGACCGGGTTTTGTTCGAGTTGTGCAAAGCGATGTTGTAAGCCGAGTAACAGATTTTTGCTGATTACAAATCGACTTCATTTCGTGATTGTGCAATAAAATGGCACAAGATGCCTGCACGCGATAGTCACATGAAGTGGGGACTGTCCTCAGAGTGGCTGCGAAGGGGAGTTTTACGGTCGCTTGCCGGCACAAGTCGGTCATTTCTCATCATTGTGACTTTTCCAGAGATCTTCGGCATGGACGCAATAATCACAAATATACACCACATACTGCACTTTGGAGTCGGGCAGGTAGAAGGGCTTCGCATGCGGAAACAATTTCGCCCGCGCCTCCAGATATTCGCGCGACGGCATCACAAACTTCGGCGCCGAAATCTGCTCGGAATGCATAATGGCATGGTGAACTTCACAGAATTCATCGGGGCCGCGCGCGTCATAAACCTGCGAGGTGCATCCGAGCGTCAATCCAACCGCCAGCAAGACTGCAAATAAAATCTTTCGCATATAATTCCAAATTTGACCGACCCTGACCCGCCAACAATATGCCGCGTTGCGCCGGAGCTTGTCGAGCGCCAACGGACGAAGCCAACCTCTCTCGCGATTACAAAAATGGGTGAAAAAATTTCGGCATCCATTATGATTCCACAACACATGAAACTTTTAACCCGTTTATTGCCGTTCGTTCTCTTCACGTCGCTGGTACACGCCCAGCCGAAGGATGCCATGCTCCTCTGGCCCGATGGCCCGCCCGGAGCGCTGGGCAAGGCCGAGCAGGACATCCCGACGCTCACGCCGTTTTTTCCCGACACCAACAAAGCCACCGGCGCGGCGATGGTCATCTGTCCCGGCGGCGGTTACGCAAGGCTCGCGCCGCACGAAGGCGCCACGTACGCCACCTGGCTGAACGAACAGGGTATCGCGGCGTTTGTATTGAAATACCGTCTCGGCTCCGCTGGCTATCGCCATCCGGTCATGCTGCAGGACGCGGCCCGCGCCATCCAGCTTGTGCGCGCAAATGCGGCGGAATGGAAGCTTGACCCGAAACGCATCGGCATCATCGGCTCATCGGCTCATCGGCCGGCGGCCATCTGGCTTCGACTCTGTTGACCCACTTTGACGCCGGCAGCCCGGATGCAACCGATCCCATCGAACGCCAGAGTTCCCGCCCGGACCTCGGCGTGCTCGTTTATCCGGTCATCACCATGGGCGCGAAGACGCACCGCGGTTCGCGGGAGAATCTGCTGGGCAAAAATCCGCCGCCGGAGCTGGTGGAACTTCTCTCCAATGAACTGCACGTCACGAAGGACACCCCGCCCTGCTTTTTGTTCCACAATTTCCCGGACAACGTCGTCTCCGTGGATAACACGCTGGATTTTGCGGCGGCGTTGAGCCGCGCGGGCGTTCCTTTTGATTTGCATATCTACGACAAGGGCGGGCACGGCATCGGCCTGGGCTCGACCAAATACGATCCGGCCAAATTCCACCCCTGGGTCAAGGAATGTGAGCGGTGGTTAAAGGAACAGGGATTTGCGAAGTAATGGATCTGTGTGCGCCCCATTGGGAGCGCCGGCGTCCAGTCAATCTTCGGGATCAGCCCGGCTTACCCAATGACTCGTTGGACCGTGGCGAGAAATTCCTCGTGGTCGATCGGCTTCTGGAAGAAGCCCACCGCCCCGGCGGCCATCGCCCGTTCCTTGTATTTCTCCGGGTCGCTCGAGGTGATGATGATCACCGGGATATCGGCCACCTCTTTGAAACGGCGCATCCATTCCATGATGCTGAAACCGTCCCACTGCAAACCGGTGCTGCCCACGTCGGGCGGAAAATTAATGTCGAGCACGATGATGTTCGGCTTCTCCTGGCGCGCCATGCTCACGGCGGAGGAACCGTCCAGGGCGGAAATCACGCGGAAGCCGATGCTCTTCAACTTCAGGTCAAATGCCTTCAATACAACCGGGTTGTCGTCCACCACCAGGATTGTGCCATTCGTGCCCTCGGGGGCGGTCAACGCCGCCGCAGCCGTTTGTGCGGCTTCAAATGGATCCTTCGCCTCGGGCTCTTTTCGCCATTTTCCAAACAGTTTCATAGGTGTTATTTCAGGTCAGACAGACGTTTTGCAGCGCGAGATCTGTACATTTCTTGGACACTGGACTGACAAGGTCCTATACTTCACATCAACGTGCCCGCTAACCGGGTTTTCACTTGAAATGCCAATATTATCGCTTGTTTTCACGATATTTAGTTCGTTTGCTCGAGCTCTGCGAGTGGTGAATAGCCGTTATCGTGCCAGTGTCGCCCATTCCCGCGCGCCACGGCGCCACAAGCTCACGTGACAAGAAGGCATCTCATAAATAGCAGCAGATGGCGCGGCCAGAGATTTGGGCCGGCCGCGCGGCGTGAGGAGGGAGCATCCCCAAAGTGGGGCTGCGACCGACGAACAACAAAGTGGCTGGCACAAAGATCGGCCGCTCCGGTCTTGCTTCGCCTCTTGGCTATCTCATATCTTTCTGCTTTGTCTCGTTCTCAACGCCGCTGCGGGTATTTGTGAGATGGCTTCTAACCGCTATTATGCTTCAGGGGAACAACGGGCCGCCAGGGTCAAAGACCTCTTCGACACCATCGCCTCCCGCTACGACCTCATCAACGACCTTCAAAGCTTCGGCCTCCATCGCCTTTGGAAGCGCCGCTTGCTCCAACTCGCCGAACCGCGTCCCGGACTGCGGGCGCTGGACCTGTGCTGCGGCACCGGCGACGTCACCCTCGCCCTCGCCCAAAGGGGCGTTGAAACGGTGGGCCTTGACTTCAGCGAACCAATGCTCGCCGTCGCTAACGCCCGGACCAAAGCCCGCGCGGTGGGCGCGGGCATCCAGTTTTTGCGCGGCGACGCCCAGCAAATTCCGTTTCCCGCGAACAGTTTCGACATCGTCACCATCAGCTACGGCCTGCGCAATCTGGCGGATTGGCAACTCGGCCTGCGCGAGATGCAACGCGTCACCCGGCCCGGCGGCCGCATCCTGGTCCTGGATTTCGGCAAGCCCGACAACGCCATCTGGCGCGGAATTTACTTCGCCTACCTCCGGCGGTTCGTCCCGATTTTGGGGCGGATATTTTGCGGCGATGCGGACACGCACGGTTACATCCTGGAATCGTTGTTGCACTACGCCGCGCAAAAAGGTGTGGCCGCCAAAATGGAGGAGTTGGGACTCACCCGCGTCCGCGTCGTCAATCTCATGGGCGGCATCATGAGCATCAACTACGGCGAAAAACCGCTCTGAACCGCCTTCGCTCCAGTCCCACTTTGATTTAGCCCTCCTGAAAACCACAACTGATTACCAGAGGCAGCTCACGTTGATCATCACCCTTGAAAAGCATTGAACGATCCGTCTTTTGCACAGGAGCCACTGGTATTGCCTCCAAAGTCTTGGCGTCTTGCGCGCTTACATATTTGACCTCAAAAGAAACATTCATTCCACTTCCACCGGAGCGTGCGGCAAAAGACAACTGATAACCCATGTCAAGGCCCTGCAACTCTTTTATCTTCATGTATTGCGACGCGGTGGGGTACGGCGAGTCAAGTTTCACGCCCTCCGCGGTTTCCGAGCCCGCGCCCCACATATTGATTGACCAACGGTTGTCTGCCGTCCTGTGAATCCACCACGTAAACCCGGTGCTGCCTTCATCCGTTTTTAGATTTCCACCACCGCAATAAAATCCGGTTCCCATGCGTACATGGCTGATGGGACCATGTTTGAATTGAGCCATAAACTCGGCAGTCAAAGGGACTTTGAAACTCTGCTGGACAAATGGTCCGTTCGCCTGGCCGTCCTTATACCTGTAAGGGTATCGATCGACTTTGATTAATAGAAAGCCATTTGTTTCGACGTCCGCGTAAGTTGAGGGTGGGAGGACGATAAAATTGAATAAAAGCAGAAGCATTATCAGGCGCTTGCAATTCGTGTCCATTCCAGACACAACACCACGCCCCCTCGTTGGTTTCCTCGTTCTGATTATTAATGCTTACGCCTTCCCCGTCGCCTCACCTACCGGAATCGTAACCGTAAACTCCGCCCCCTGCTCCGGCTGGCTGACCACGCGCACCTCGCCGTCATGCGCGCGAACGATCGCCCGCACCAGGCTCAACCCCAGCCCCAGCCCGCGTTGCGAACGGCTTTTGTCGCCCCGATACAGCCGTTCCCAGATTTTGTCCTGCTCGGCCGCGGGAATGCCAATTCCGCTGTCGCGCACGCGCACGACAATGTTCGGTTCCTCACGCCGCGCCTGCACCGTCACCTTGCCGCCTTCCCCGGTGTATTTGATGGCATTGTCCAAAAGATTCGCAAACACCTGCCGCATCCGCGTCGGGTCCACCAGCGCCTCGCACGGCCCGGCAAAATCCGCGGTGACGGAGATTTTCTTTTCCTCCGCGACGTACTGGTAAAGCTCAATGACCTCGTGCCAAAGCGCGCAAATATCCGTTTGCGATCGCGCCAGCTTCATCGTGCCGGCCTCCGCTTCCGCCACGTCCATCAACGTCTGCAACATCGTCAGCACGCGGTCCGATTCCTCCAGGCAATCCGCCAGCGCCTCCTGCGCCGTCTCCGGATTGAAGCCGGAGCGCAACGCGTTCTCCGCCGTCCCGCGCAACCGCGTCAACGGCGTCCGCAAATCATGCGCCACATTGTCCAGCGACTCCCGCATCCCCAGGATCAACGCCTGGTTCTTGTCCAGCATCCGATTGAACAATTGCGCCAGGTCGTCCAGTTCATCCTGCGAATGCCGCACCGGCACCCGCGCGTCTAGCTTGCCGGTGTCAATGATCGACCGCGCCGTCGCCACAATCTCCCGCACCGGCTTCATCGCGCGATGCGAAAAAAACGCGCCGCCAATGAATCCCAGTAATATAATTGGCGTCATCACCCGGAAGAAAATTCGCCGGAACGGCTGCAGCACCGTCTCCCGGTTGTTCGTGCTCCGGCCCACCAGCAACTCCGAGCCGTCGAACATCACGGTCTTTCCCAGCGTGAAATCCCGCTCCTCGTCCTTCGGCACGCGGATATACGCCGGGTGGCTGTGATAATCGCCGATTTGCACGTCCTTGGGATCAAACCCGATCCAATCCTCCGGCACGCTCGCAATCAACGCGCTCGCGCTGTTGCGCGGATTCACCACGCGGACAAAAAACGACTTTTGCCGTTTCGACTCCTGGTTCGCATAAAGCGAATTGCGGAGCGCCGGCAATCCTCCCCCCTGATACACCGCGGAATATTCCTTGAGCTGCGCCTCGATCACTTCCTTGTCCTTCGTTTCAATCGCGACCGACAGCAGCAGATACAGAAAGAAATAAAGCCCGCACGCGCTGACCGTGAAGATCGAGGCATACCACAGATTCAGCCGGAAGCTGAACGCGCTGCCGAGGCGTTCAAGCGGGTTTGAGAACATAGCCAACCCCCCGGATCGTGTGCACCAGTTTTTTTTCCTTGTCGATCTTGTTGCGCAGGCGGCACACCAGCACATCGACAACGTTCGTCTGCGGGTCGAAGCTGTAATCCCAGATGTGTTCCAGGATCATCGTCTTGGTCACCACCCGCCCCGCGTGCCGCATCAGGTATTCCAGCAGCGCAAACTCCCGCGCCTGCAACTCAATCCGTTCCCCCCGCCGCGTGACCTCCCGGCTCAACAAATCCAGGGTCACGTCGCCCACCGTCAACCGCGTCGGTTCGCTCGCGTTGGTCGCGCGCCGTATCAACGCCTGCACCCGCGCCAGCAGTTCCGAAAACGCGAACGGCTTGGTCACGTAATCATCTCCGCCCGCCTGCAATCCCTTTATCCGGTCATCCACCGTCGCCCTCGCGCTCAGGATGATGACGGGGACACGGACGCCATCCTTCCGCAACTTTTGCACCAGCGTCAATCCATCCATCTTCGGCAGCATCACGTCCACGACCGCCGCATCGTACGCCGTCGTCGCGGCCAGCAAAAGCCCCTGCTCGCCGTCCGCAGTGCGATCCACCGCAAATCCATTTTGCTTCAGCCCGTTGACCACGAACGAGGCAATCTTGGCATCGTCTTCAACCACCAGAATTCTCATAGTGTGTTCTGATGGGGGCAAATTAACTGCTTTCGTCAGGATATTCAAAACAATCACGCGCTCGTGGAAGGGTTCGCATAAATAACCGCAGATGGCGTGGGTTTTTGGGGAGCGCACGCGCCCTCGCGTGCTGTGTTCGGCGCCCCGCCGAACACGCTCTTTCTTTGGATTTGCCAACCTGATGATATTTTTTACAGAGCAAAATGACTTCCGATAAAACACAGCCGCCCTCCCGGCTGGAACCCCAAACCAGCGCAGGAGGGCGGCTTCGGCTCACTCCCATGTTAACCCGCTTTATTTTCGTCCACGACCAGGTAATGGCTCCCGCTGAGTGCATTCCCATTCCCGCCGGTCCAGACCTTCAGCAGAATCTTCTTGTCCTTCAGGTTCTCGGTGAACTTCACCGCGTCATCCGCCGTATGCACCGGCTTCCGGTTGATCTCCAGGATCACGTCGCCCGGGCGAAGTCCCGATTCATACGCCGCCGAATTCTCGTCCACGGTGGTCACCACGGCTCCCTTGATGTTCGCGGGGAGGTTCATCTGCTCCTTTGCCCGGCCGTCAATGTCCGTCACCCCCACCCCGTTCAGCGCGTCACTGGATTCCCCGCCGTTCTCATTCGCCTTGGCCAGTTCTTCCGAACCCGGCAATTCCTTCACCGTGACGTCCATCGTCACTTCCTTGCCGTCGCGCAACACTTTCACCGGCACGGTCGTGCCCGGCGCCGTTCCCGCCACCTGCAACCTCAAATGCGTGCTGTCCGCTACCGCCTTATTGTTGAAGTCCACGATGACGTCGCCGCTCTTCAAGCCGGCTTTGTCCGCGGGGCTTTTCGGCATCACATCGCCCACCAGCGCCCCATGCGCGCCGTGCATATTGAATTCATCCGCCAGCTCCGGCGTCACGTTCTGGATGCCCACACCCAGGTAACCGCGTACCACCTTGCCGTTCGTAATCAGGCTCGTCATCACCGTCCGCGCCATGTTGATCGGCACCGCAAACCCAATCCCCTGGTTGCCCCCGCTCCGGCTCAATATCGCCGTGTTGATGCCGATCAACCGCCCTTCCGCATCCACCAGCGCGCCGCCCGAATTGCCCGGGTTGATTGCCGCGTCGGTCTGGATGAAGTCCTCGTAACCGTCAGCCGATTCGACATTCGCCCGGCCGGTCGCGCTGATAATGCCCATCGTCACGGTCTGGCCGATGCCAAACGGATTTCCAATCGCCAGGCACAGGTCGCCGATTTCGATCTTGTCGCTGTCGGCAATCGTGATGTACGGCAGGTCCTTCGCGTCAATCTTCACCACCGCGATGTCCGTTTTCGGGTCCCGCCCAACCACCTTCGCCGTGAAATGACGCCCGTCATTCAATTCCACTTGAATCGTGTCCGCGTCATCCACCACGTGATTGTTCGTCAGGATGTATCCGTCCTTGCTGACAATCACTCCCGACCCCACCCCGTGTTCCTTCGGCGTCCGGAACGTCCGGCCCTGCTGGCCTTGCCCAAACTGGTTGCCGAAAAACCGCTGCATGAAATCATCGCCCGGCCCCATCTGCGGCGCGGTCATCTCCTTCGACTTGGTCACGATGTTCACCTTCACCACGCTTTGCGCGACCTTTTTCACCACCGGCGCAAAGCTGGTCGTAAACTTCCCGTCGCTCTCGCGCGTCACCGGCGCGTCGCTCACTGTCAAGGTCACCGGAGTCACCTTCGCCGCCTCGCTGTCATTGGCGCGAACGAACCGCACTGTGCCGAATACCGCCACCGCCGCTATCAACAGGCCTCCCACCAATCCTGCCCGGACCTGGGGGCCAAATCTGTTTATGTTCTCGTTCATATTGTCTTGGTTTGATTTTTTATTGTTTCCACTGACAATATGACACCCCCTTCATGTCCCGAACCTTTCCCGAACATTACAGATTTGTAAGAGAGACCAGCTATAACGCTAATTAAATCGGCAACACCATATTTAGGTTTTCGCTACTTTGGTATCCATAGAAATTCAATATCCGATGCCTTGATCACCCAGCGAGATCCCTCCACGTCCGGAAAACCCGCCCACTCTATTTCATGAACAAGATCACCGGACGGCGAGAGCGTAAATTCGTCGTACCGCCAGTCGCCCAAGCCCTTCGTGCACGAGAAGCTATGCAACTCATAGCCAAAGACCCGCGGGTAAAACAATTCAATATAACCGTCGCAGTAAGGACCCGACAACCGCACTCGGAAAGTTGTGACGCGTCGTTGAGCATCTGACGGATCAGCCATTTCAGAAATAATTAAGCTCTCCAAACGGCTATCGTGAGGACATCGATGGTCATTCGCGTCTTGATACCACGACGCAGTCGCAAGTGCAAACGCCCCCGGCGGAAAGGATTCTTTGTGCTGTTGGAGATATGCCTGATACCGTTTATAAGCACCGGCGACATCTTTGCGTCGTTCCCTGTTAAGGTAGTAAGCCATATAATAAGCGGCGACTACTTCTTCACATCGCCCGCCTTCGCATCTTTCGCGGCCCATTCCTCCAGCGCGGGCGAATTCCGAATCGTCACATCACCCGTGACCTCAAATTTCGCCAACGGCACACTCTCCGCAACCTGCGCCTTGAAATTGTCAATCGTGAGCCCGTTCACATCCACGCAGGCCAGCGCCGGGCGCTGGTCCTCCTTGTCAAAGCTGAACCGGATGTTCGCCAGCTCAAGATCCTTCACGTGCCGCGCAAAAAGTCCGTACGTGGGCATCACGCCGATTTTTCCCGGCTCCGGATATCCCTTGTCCAGCTCCGGCGGATTGACCGCCGCCTGCTTGGCCGTGCCGCCGCCGTTATAGTGGATCCGGATGTTCTCCAGCCGGATTCCCTCCACGTCGTAACCCGGCAGCCCCGTGATTTGTATTCCGCTCGTCGCGGAAACCCCCGTCGCGATCACATTGGAAATAAAAACATTCCGCACCGTGCCCGGCTCGTTCACGTTCGGCCCGCGATTCCTCCGTCCCAGCGTGATATAAATCGGGCAATTGAGCACGTCCATCATCGAGATGTTGTTGATGGTGATGTTCTCCAGCGTTCCCCCGTCCACTTCCTCCAGCGCCAGCCCGCAGCAATTGCGGAACGTGCAGTTCGCCACCGCGCAATTCCGGAACCCCCCGTTGCTCTCCGTCCCAAACTTGATGCGGCCCGTCCCGCCCCGCGTCGGCTTCATCGTCCCGTCCAGCAGCGTCCCTTCCAGGAACGCCGACACCTGGCAATTCACAATCGTCAGGTTCTCAGTGATGATCGGCGTCCCCAGCGCCAGCGTGCTCTTCGGGCAAAGCCCGTCGTCGCTCGGCGAATTAATGCGGCAATTCGACACCATCGTGTTGCGGCAGCAATCAATGTCAATCCCGTCCCGGTTCGTGTCGATCGTCACATTGTCCACCGTCACGTTGTCGCATCCGGTCAGCAACACCGCGAAATGCCCGCCATGAACAATCGTCACATCACGCATGAGAATATTGCGGCAGCGTTTCAGCGCGATGGCCTTGTCCCCCAGTTTAATCGATCCCTGGCCGACCTCCCGGTCGTCCTTCGTGAGCCCGCCGCCGTTGATCATCCCCTGCCCCGTGATGGACACATCCGTCAGGTTCTCGCCCCAGATCAGGCTGTTGTGAAAATACGTGTGCCCGCCGTCCTGGTACGCCGCGCCCGTGAATTCTTCCGACGGATCGTAAGCCTTCATTTCCTGCGGCGCGCCAAGAATCACCGCGCCCGCGTCCAGGAACAGGTTGATTTTGCTTTTCAGGTGAATGCTGCCGCACAAATAAACTCCCGCCGGCAGATAAACCGTCCCGCCACCGGCCTGCGCGCAGGCGTCAATCGCGCGGTTGATCGCCGGGCTGTCCAGGTTCTTTCCATTTCCCACGGCCCCATACGAGAACACGTTGAAGTGCTCCTTCCCGCGCGACACTAAGACTTGCGACCCGCTGTTGTCCTGCGCGCCGGCGGTTAAAGCCACCGCCTGAAAAATCATTAGCGTCAAGAAGATAAAAATAAATGGAGTGCCGGCAAATAATCTCCTGCCAATAAATTCCATTGGCAATCTACGGCGTCCCGAAGGGACATCGGATATTAGCCAGGGACGAAGTCCCTGGAACTCGGCATCCGGTATCCCCCGCGTCCCGCAAGGGACGCCGGATTCTTTTCCTTCGTCAGAAACGTCCTCTTGCCTCCAAACGATACGGCTGAATTTTTCTTTCATGGTATTGGCGGCCATTTTACTCATCTCAAGGCGTCGTTGCCACCGGATTCTTTCTCATGGCCCACGTGCCCGTCGGCGTGTCCTGATTAATCTCGCCGAGAACTTGGTCAATCAACTTTCGGTTCGGCGATAGCGTGCAAACCGGGTCCGTCAACGCCGCGTCGCCCGTCAGCAACGCCGCCTGGCACCGGCATCCGCCAAAATCAATCTCCCGCTGTGGACAACTCTGGCACGGCTGCGGCATCCATTCCGTACCCCGGAACCGGTTGAAACTCTCCGACTCGTTCCAAATCCACGCCAGCGGTTTCTCCCGCACATTCTCGAAGCGCAATCCCGGGATGCTCGACGCCGTCGGGCACGGCAGCACCTGGCCAATCGGATTCACCGTCAGATAACGCCGGCCCCATCCGTTCATGCACGGCTTCGGACGCTCCTCGTAATAATCCGGCAGCACATAAAAAATCTCCATCTTGTCCGCCAGCCGCTTCTTCTCCGCCAGCGCAATCTGCATCGCCGCATCCACCTGCTGGCGCGTCGGCAACAGTTGCGCGCGATTCTTGAACGCCCAGCCGTAATACTGCACGTTCGCCAGTTCCAGCCGCGTCGCCTCCAGCCGCGTCGCCACGGCGATGATTTCCCGCAACCGCCCCATGTTCGCGCGATGCAGCACCACGTTCATGCTCAGCGCGATGCCCGCGTCGCGGATCACCCCCGCCACCTCCATTTTTTGCTCATGCACCCGCGCCCCGGCAATCGCGTCCGCCTGCGCCGCCTCGTCCGATTGATAACTCAACTGCGCCGAATCCAGCCCCGCCGCGCGCAATTCCTCCGCCCGCTTCTTCGCCAGCCCCACGCCGCTCGTGATTAAATTCGTGTAAAGCCCCGCCGACCGCGCCGACGCCACCAGCTCCGGCAAATCCCGCCGCAACAACGGTTCGCCGCCCGACAACCCCACGTGATAAACCCCCAGCTCCGCCGCCTCGCCAAACACCCGGCTCCAGTCACTCGTCGCCAGCTCCCCGCCGCCCGGATACGCCGCCGGGTTCGAGCAATAGGGACAATGCAGCGGACATTGATACGTCAATTCCGCCAGCAACAAGTAAGGCCGATGGTTCATTTCAACGTCTTCAGTTTATTCCGTTCCCGCCCGCGCGGCCAACAATTTCGCCCGAAAAGCCACCGCCCGTGGTGTACCAGCACCCGCCGACCACAACGCCGGAAAAAAATACTTTTTTTCAAAATAGGCGCACTTAAGTGCATTTAAGTGATTTTAAGCGCACTTAAGCGCATTTAGCTGCACCGTCCGGCGCCATAACGGCGGTTCTCCTGGTCCTCTTCTTGATCCGTGTTCATCGGTGTCCATCCGTGGTTAACGTCCCTTTTGTTTGGCTTCGGGATTCATTTCTTTGGTTTTTAGATTGTTAGGCTCCTTGCTCGCTTTCTGCGCTTTGCGCGCAAATCGCTCTTCAACAGTCGCAACGGGAAATGGCTTGCGACCTCCTACGCCTGACACTATTGCACACGCAGCACAGAAATCAAGTCCAACATCTTCTTGATTGGCTTGTCTGCTCAACCGTTCTTGCAAACCGGCCTCGAAGAGGCCGAAGTATCCTTAGCAGCGATTGGTTTGAAAATCAGTGAGGCCGTCACAACCATTCCTTGCACTTCGATCCGAATCGGGCACGAACACATTCGATGAGGTCCTTGTAATTCTTGATGTTTTTCAGATGAGGATAGTAAAGCTCAGCCTCTTTTCCTTCCTTCATATATTTGATCCACAAAAACATTTGGAACCTTGCATTTCGAGACGGCACGCCTGATGGAGGCAATCGTTTCTCCCTGATATAGCCAATTCTAACGGAAGTAATATCTTGATCATTGATGCTGTCAGTAACCCAGCACTGAAGCAGCTTCCATTCCCCCGGCCTTAACCCGCGCAGAACGACACTCTTTTCTTCAAATACCAACGCGGGATGTTTGATAAGCACAGCCCTAAACAGGGCAATGGTCGCTAATCCGAAGACCAACAAATCGACGATCTTTAACGGTGCATTTGTTTGAAACAGCGGAGTGATAAGCGCAAGAAAACACACAACTTGGAGCAGCACCCAAGGCGTCGCGCGCGCTACCAGGCTTTCATAAAACTCTTTAGAATCAGCGTTGGTCATTAGATTTTAAACACCACCAACTTCCGCTGCTGCAATTCCCCCAGGCACTCCATTACATCGCCCCGCAACGTGTCCGCGCTCTCGTCATATTCCTCTGCCAACGCGGAAATGATCGCCTCCACCGAAGCCTTGCCGTCGCATCGCGCCACCACTTCCTGCGCCGTGGAATTCAGGTGCATCACGCCCTCCGGAAAAAGCAGGATCGGCTCGCCCGTCGTCGCGTCGGTCTGCATCCGCACGCCCGTCGCCAGCGCCGGGCAACTTTTTTCGTCAATCGCGCTCATGCCGCCGCCAGTGTCTCGCATTTCGCGTGGATGGCGTCCAGTTGCGCCCACAGCAGGTCGCACTTGAATTGCAGCGCCCGCACCGCCGCCTCCTGCATCTCGCGCGTCACACAATAATTCATCGTCACCGTCAGCGCCTCGCCCGAGTCCCGCCGCGCCTGCGTCAGGCGGCTCTTGAAATATTCCAGCCCGCCCGCGTCCACCCACGTGTAATGCTTTTGAAACGCCTCCAGCCGCTTCGCCATCAGGTCAGGCGCGAACAGTTCCGTCAGCGACGACGCCATCGCGATCGGCCACGGCTGCGTCCGCGCAAAAGTCACGTATGCGTCCACCGCGAACCGCACCCCCGGCACCACGTGCCGCGTGTCCAGCAGTTCCTCACGCGACAACCCGCACGCCTCGCCCAGCCGCAGCCAGGCGCCGATGCCGCCCTCGTCCCCCTGCGCGCCGTCGTGGTCCGTGATCCGGTGCACCCACAGCCGCCGCAGCTCCCGCACCGGGCAATTCGACAGGATCGCCGCGTCCTTGATCGGGATGTTCATCTGGTAATAAAACCGGTTTGCCGCCCACGTGCGGATCGCCTCCCGCCCCAGCTTCCCCGAATTCATGGCAACGTGAAACGGGTGCTTGTCGTGATAAAACGACGCGCCCACCTCGCGCAATTTCGCCGTGAACGTCTCCTGGTCCCAGGGCGCAGCTATCATAAATTATAAATCAAATTCCAAACCGTCCGAACCCACTTCAATCTTCGCGCTTTCCACAATGGCGCGTTCCGGCGAATCCGCCGCGAGAATTGGGTTCGTGTTGTTGATGTGAATGTAGATTTTACGCCGCGCCGGCAATTTGCGCAACAACTCCAGGCTCACATCCCGGATCGTCACGTGCCCCATTTCACCCGCCGTCCGCGCCGTGGACTTCAGACCCTTCAACTCGTCGCCCGACCAAAACGTGCCGTCAAAAAGAATCGCGTCCGAATTCTTCAGCGCCTCACCCAACCCCTTGTTCACCGCGCAAACATCCGGCGCCACTAGCAGCAGTCCGCCCGTCCGGTTGTCGAGAAATTGATACGCCACGCTGTGCGTTCCGCGCGGGGAGATTTTTTTCGCGAACGGCGGCGCCTTGCCCGCCAGCGGAATCATGCGATAGCTCAGTCCCCGTTCCTCATCTTCCGGGTCGAGCGGCGCGAAACGCGTCGGCGGCTCGTGCCAGTCCGCGCCGCAAAAAGTATTCAACACCTTGTCCAGTCCAATCGACCGCGTCAGGACTTCCCGCACCGCGCGCGGCGCGATAATTTTCAACCGCCCGCCTTCGCGCAAACAAAACAATCCGAGCGCGTGGTCGAGGTCGGCATTGGTGAGCAGGACTCCCGCGATGGGCGTCCCGCGAAGAAGATTTTTACCCGGTTGAAGATCGGAAAATGCTTCGATTTGAAACGGCAGGTCCGGCGAGGCGTTGACGAGGAACCACTTCCCGTTTCCGCTGGAGATGGCAACTGAAGACTGGGTGCGCCGGGGGATTTTACCGAGCCTCGCGTCCCGGCAATTCGGGCAGGCGCAATTCCACTGGGGCAAACCTCCACCCGCCGCCGTGCCTAGGAGCCGGATGCGAATAATCAGCCTCCCCCTGCCGCAAACCCGCGGCTAATAAGGACTGTTGGACTTAAACCGCCTCGGAATAGGCAGTGCACTCGCAAAATATCTGGACGACTTTGAGTTCGGGCTTCTTCCACTGTTTCTTTTTCATAATGCTTAAAGTTTTGCTTTCTAACACTTTCAAGCCCTCCCGGATGGAGGTGCCGTGAACGTAGCTACTAAACTACACATCTCCAGTTAAGTCAAGCGCAATGGGATACGGAAAAACCCGTAGTTACAACCGCCACGTGGCGCTTTGAAGCTTAAACATTGAACTGCCCGGCCATTTTTGCTTGGCTTTCGCCCTGCTTTCCCCCGGCCAATTCGGGGTTTGGCGACGATGCGCTTTTTAATGCTCAACTGGCGTGACCCCAGGAACCCCCTCTCGGGCGGGGCGGAACGCGTCACCCGCGCCTATCTCTCCGCGCTCGTCAAACGCGGCCACCAAGTCTCCTGGTTCGCCAACGCCTTCGCCGGTTGCACCCCCTCGGAAACCATCGACGGCATCCAGATCGTCCGCGGCGGCGGCATGGGCAGTTCCGTCGTCAAAGCCAGACAATGGTATAAAACTCAGAAACCCTTCGACCTCGTCATGGACCAGCACCATGGCATTCCTTGGTATGCGCCGTGGTGGTGCAAGACCAATTGCGTCGCCTACATCCACGAAGTCCTCGGGCCGATTTGGAGCGCGTTTTATCCCTGGCCCATTTCCACCATCGGCCGCTGGCAGGAACGCTGGACGCACTGGTTCTACCGCGATGTCCCCTTTTGGACCGCCAGCTCCTGCACCCGCGATTTGCTTCAATCCCACGGCGTGCGTTCCGTGAAAATCATCCCCTACGGCGTCAGCACCGTCGCGCTCGCCAGCCTGCCGGACAAACCCCTCGACTCGCCCCTGCGGCTCATTGTCGTCTCGCGCCTCGCCCCCAACAAACGCATCGACCACGCCATCCGCACCACCCGCTGCCTCATCGACAAGGGCATCCAGGCTAAATTGACCATCGTCGGCACCGGCGAAGTCGAAGGCCAGTTGCGCCAATTGACCGCCGACCTGCAATTGAACGACCGCGTCGTTTTCACCGGGCCGCTTTCCGAATCGGACAAGGACTCGCAGTTGCAAAAGGCCCATTTCCTGCTCCATACTTCCATGCGCGAAGGCTGGGGCCTGAACGTGATCGAAGCCAATGCCATGGGCACGCCCGGCGCCGTTTATCCCGTGGCGGGATTGATCGAATCCACCTTGCACGACGAAACCGGATTGATTTCTGAATCGGAAACGCCCGAATCCCTCTCGGCCGCCCTCGCCTCCATTCTCCCCGCGCCGGAAAAATATCAAACCTATCGGGTGAAAGCCTGGAACCGCGCCAAAACCCTGCATTGGGACAATGTCCTGCCCGGCGCGTGCGATTGGTTTGAGCAACAGGGCGGCAAAACCGTTGGCCGCGAAATGGCCGGCAAAACAAATACATGAACACAGCGGATTTTCTGATCATCGGCGGCGGCGTGGTCGGCATCAGCATCGCCCGCGAGCTGAAGGCGCGCAATCCCGCCGCCAAAATCGTCTTGTTGGAAAAGGAGCCCGACTGCGGCCTCCACGCCAGCGGGCGCAATAGCGGCGTCATTCACGCGGGTTTTTATTACACCGCGGACAGCCTCAAGGCCCGCCTCACCCGCGACGGCAACCGCCAGCTCACCGAGTATTGCGCGAGCCGGAAAATCCCCGTCAACAAATGCGGCAAGCTCGTCGTCGCGCGCAACGAATCCGAACTCCCGCAACTCGACGAACTCTTGCGCCGCGGCAAGGCCAACGGCGTCGAACTCCAGCCCATCACCGCCGATGAAGCCCGCGCCATCGAGCCGCGCGTCAAGACCTTCCAACGCGCCATTTTTTCCCCCAGCACTTCGACCGCCGACCCCGTGGTCGTGTTGCAAGCCATGAAAACCGACGCCCAGCGCGAAGGCATCGACATCCGCACCAGCGCCCCCTATCTCGGCGCGCATGCCGGGCACCTGCACACCGGCGCGGGGAGTTGGGAGGCGGGTTACGTCGTCAACGCCGCCGGCCTCTACGCCGACCGCGTCGCCCGCGACTTTGGTTTTTCGCAGGACTACCGCGTTTTGCCGTTCAAGGGCATTTACCTTTACTCGGACGAACCCGCCGGTTCGCTCCGCACCAATGTCTATCCCGTGCCCGATCTGCGGAACCCCTTCCTGGGCGTCCATTTCACGTTGCTCGCCGACGGCCACGCCAAAATCGGCCCCACCGCCATCCCTGCCTTCTGGCGCGAGCAGTATCACGGCCTCGCCAACTTCAAGCTCGGGGAATTCGCCGAAATCATCTTCCGCGACCTCGCCTTGTTGTTCAGTTCCGGATTCGATTTCAAACGCCTCGCCGTGGAAGAGACGCTCAAATATTACCGCCCGCGCCTCGTCTCGCTTGCGTCGGAAATATTGCAGGACGTCAAACCGGAACACTACCGCCGCTGGGGCAAGCCGGGCATCCGCGCGCAACTTTTGAACATCAGGACGCGCAAACTGGAAATGGATTTCGTCCTCCAGGGCGACAAAAAGTCATTGCACGTGCTCAACGCCGTCTCGCCCGCCTGGACCTGTTCGCTCTCCTTCGCCAAATACGTCTGCGATAAAATGGAAGTCTTTATCAAGGGATGAGGGGCGTTCAAAAATGCGCCGTTTTTGCTCGTCAGGGATGATTATTCTGATAGAATATCGCCCAGGATGTAGGAAGCCGAAGAATGCCGCTTTATGATCGCTAAAATCCTAATCAGGCGGGGCAAGTCGCGGGCGGGATTTACTCTGATCGAACTGCTGGTGGTCATCGCCATTATTGCCATTCTCGCGGCCCTGCTGTTGCCGGTTCTTTCACGGGCCAAGGAAAAGGGGAAAAGGGCCAAATGCATGTCCAACCTCCGCCAGTTTGGCATCACCATGACGCTCTATGCCGATGACAATTCGCGCCGGGTCCTGGAAACCTATGAATCTGCAAACACCTATCGCCAGCCCGGAAACGTGGTTATGCAAAATCAACCGGGCGGTGATTATCTCGCGCTGGACTTGCTCTTAAAATACCTGCCGGGGGTGAATATGACTGCGACGGGCCATGAGATTGGAGGAGTCTGGTGGTGTCCGAGCGCGCCCATTCCCAGCCCGGCCGACGTGGAATCAGTCATCCAAGTCTGGGGTTATTTCAACAGCTCATACTCCTATTTTGGACGGGTTGACCTCTGGAAGCCAATCGAGACCACCCGGCCGCAGGATCTCACGGAAGCGGAATTGAATCCCAACCGCCTCCTGATGAGCGATTGTCTCTCCCAATGGCACGTGAACAATGCCTGGTCTTACAACCACGGCCGGGCTCCCGGCGTCAACGGGGACACCGGCCCCACTCCCTCATTTACCGGGCTGAACCAACTTTACGGCGACGGGCGCGTGGTCTGGAAAAGTGCCGGCAAATTTGATGTGAACCATTTAAACAATGGCAACACCGCGATCGGCCTCGTCAGGGCGTATTCAACCGATACCACCTACTACTGATCTGCCCGTCGGCACATCACCGCCCGGTACCATCACGCATACTTCCCCGCCGCTTCGGTTTCCATCCCCATCCAGAGCAAACAGTTTGACCCGGGGCACGCTCTAAAATAAAGTGGCCCGCCATCGCGCGGCATGAAAAAGCACCTCTACAACACCACCCTCGGCAAGGTCCCCTGGTTCGTCCGGCGCTTCGGCGCTGGTGAAATCCTGCTCAAACCCATTCGCATGGTGCTGGCCCCGGTCATCATCCCCATGCTGCCCAAAAAAACCGTCGAGTTTCAGGGGCGCCGGCTGGATTGTTTTTATCACCGCTACAACATGACCTGGGCCAGCGAACGCTGCGTCGAAATCCCCATCGCCAAAAGTTACCTCGACCAGTTTCCAAGCGGCGCGGTCCTGGAAGTCGGCAACGTCATCTCCCATTATTTTCCGGCCCGCCACGACATCCTCGACAAATTTGAAAAAGCCGATGGCATCATCAACCAGGACATTCTCGATTACCGTCCGGAGAAACAATACGATCTCGTCCTGTCCATATCCACGTTCGAGCACATTGGTTTCGATGACGAATCCACCGAGCCCTCCGGCGGCAAAATAAAAGCCGCCATTGCCGCGTGCCGGTGGCTCTTGAAACCCGGCGGCAAATTCGTCCTTACCGTACCCGTCGGCTACAATCCGGACCTCGATGAATTGATGAGCACCGGCGAATTGAAGCCCGACCGGGAATTTTATTTGCTCCGCCGGAAAAAATTGGATTGGGGGCCCGCCACGAAGGCAGAGGCGTTGAAATGCCGCTTCAAGACACCCTTCCCCTACGCCAACGCCATCCTCGTCGCCGAATTTGGCAAAGCCTGAACGCGCGTAATCTTC